>TARA_B110000037_G_scaffold116806_1_pt1 | contig 46844 bp, 40 predicted proteins | sample TARA_B110000037 | Tara Oceans TARA_B110000037 (sample SAMEA4397196) | marine metagenome | biome: Polar Biome; feature: [MIX] marine epipelagic wind mixed layer (ENVO:01000061); material: water (ENVO:00002006), including particulate matter (ENVO:01000060) such as... | depth 10-100 m | reverse complement strand
TTTATTATCTTGAAAGACGTCTTTCAAGACTTTATCAAATCTTAAAAAAGTAAATAATGGAAAAAGTATGAAAATTTAAAAATTGCCCTTTTCACAATTGCTGCTGGAGGTTTAATTTTAGGTTCTTGCGAAAAAGACAACCTTGACAAAAGCCTTGCTCAAGATGAAGCATCTACTTTAAAATCGACTGGTGCTTCAAACGAAGGAGGTCACTTTATGGGGATTCCTCACAACCCTTGCAGCGATTTAGCAAACCTAGAAACTTGCGCTACGGTTAACGAAAGCAACACTGAATATCCAAAAATAATTGTTGTTGATTATGGTGATGGTTGTGAAGATGCACACGGTAAAACCAAAACAGGTTCAATAGAAATTACCGTGAGCGATGATCTAAACAATGCTGGTGCAATTAGAACAGTGAAATTTGTAGACTTTTACATGAACGACCGAAAAGTTGAAGGCTTTAGAGTAGTAAAAAATACTGGGATAAATCAAAGTGGACAAATTGTTTTTGAAATGTCGGGCAGCGTAAATAAAAACCACAAAGGTGAAGCTTCAACACATACCTACTCAAAAACAAAAACTTGGATTAGCGGAAGCGAAACATGTGAGAAAGACGATGATGAATTTATTGAAAATGGCACGTCAAGTCAAAACGGTAAAAGAAGTCATTCAGCTGAGTTTACCAACGTTCATATTGCTGCTATTTCATGTGAGTATCCTTTAAGCGGAACCATTACAAAAACAGGCGACAAAGGAACATATGTAATTGATTTTGGTGAAGAAACTTGCGATCAATATGCTACGATAACCAATGAATATGGTAACAGCAAAGAAATAGATTTGTCAGAAAGAAAAGGAAAATCACACAAAGGAAATAAGGGTAGGCATTAATAATTGAACTCAAGGTAATAGTAAACTGTAGGTTTTAAGGTTAATAAAAAAGGGGCTATTTTCCCTTTTTTATTTCCACAATTCGAGGTATGTTTAGTTATTTTCGCGTCAAATTAAATCATGAGCAATAATGTAAAAGTGTTTAAATGGATTGCCGGATTTGAAGGAATTTCTTTTCTTGTTTTACTTTTTATAGCCATGCCTTTAAAATACGGCCTGGATATGTCATCAATGGTTCGATATGTCGGAATGGCGCATGGTGCTTTATTTATTGCTTACATCTATTACTTAATTAAACTTAAGTTTGAAGATGACTGGAGTTATGGTAAAGTGATTATTTCCTTTGCCGCTTCAATCGTTCCTTTTGGTACTTTTTACATTGATAAAAAGTACTTGAGAAGCTAAGCCTTTTGATCGTTGATTTTTAATCCCCTCAAGCCAACGTAAGTTAACAACCCGTTTAAGATTAAGAGTTCGAAACCGAACTTGTAACCGTTTAGCCAAGCTTCGCTATTGTCTTTAAGTAAGTAGCAAATGATAGGCGCTGCGATACAAATTATCGGAACATACTTGTCTTTAACCTTCGCTTTATTAAATATACCAAAGGCATAAAGCCCAAGCAGAGGACCATAGGTGTACCCTGCTACAGTAAACAATTCTGCTATTACACTTTTATCGTTTATTGAGTTAAAATAGAGTATTACAAATACAAGTAGAACTGAAAACCCGATATGAACCCATTTTCTAATTTGACGTTTGTTTTTCATATCTGGCTTTGATTCAAACCCTAAAAAATCAACACAAAAAGAAGTTGTTAAAGCGGTTAGGGCAGAATCAGCACTTGAATAAGCCGCAGCTACCAAACCTAAAATAAAGAAGACAGCAGCAACCATAGTTAGGTGGCCATTAATAGCTAATGATGGAAATAGTTCATCGCCTTTTTCGGGGATGGCTATGCCCTGCTCCACTGAAAACAAATACAGCAATGCGCCCATTACTAAAAACAAAAGGTTTACAAATACCAAGGTTATGCTAAACCACATCATATTCTTTTTGGCCTCACCTATGTTTTTACACGATAGGTTTTTCTGCATCATATCTTGATCTAAGCCCGTCATTACAATGGTTATAAAAGCACCTGATAAGAACTGTTTCCAGAAATATTGCGGATGATTGATGTCCCCGAAAAACCAAATTTGACTGTAATCGCTTTCAGTCACTTTCGTAATGGCGGTTGAAAAATCCCATTCCAGAGCATTAACAATTGCCCAAATGGTAACAACAACAGATACCAACATGAATAAAGTTTGTAAAGTATCCGTCCATATTATGGTTTTAATACCAGACCTAAAGGTGTAAAGCCATATTAGTAAAACCGTGATAACTACTGGTACTGCGAATGGTACATCAACATCTAGTTTATCAAAAATAGCAAGCTTAAAAACCATTGCCACCAAAAACAAACGGAATGCGGCTCCAATGGTTCGTGAAACCAAGAAATAAAAGGCCCCTGTTTTATAACTAAACTGCCCAAAGCGTTGTTCTAAAAAGGAATAAATCGAGGTTAAGTTTAGCCTATAATAAATTGGCATCAAAACGAAAGCCACCAATAGGTATCCGAAAAAATACCCCAATACCATTTGCATGTATCCAAACTGGCTGGTAGCAACCCAACCTGGAACCGAAATAAAAGTTACACCCGACAATGAAGCGCCAATCATTCCGAAGGCTACAACATACCAAGGTGAGCGTTTGTTTCCAAGAAAAAAAGCTTCGTCTGAATCGTCTTTACCTGTTAAAAATGAGATTCCTATCAACACGGCAAAGTAACCAAGCACAATAAATACTATCAGTGATACTGTCATTCATCGCAAATAAAATGAATTACAAAATGAAATAGCAGGCGTTAACTAGTTACTTATTAACGATTTTTTTTAGCTGATTTAACTGCTTCTAAAGCGTTTAAAACCCATGCAGTTTTTCAATTTCGCAATAGTTTCTTCTGATTCGCCTTGAGCGAAAACAGAAATATCGATTACAAAAGCACTAATTATCAAAAGACCTAGATGCAGTTTGCTCATATTTACCATTTAATTAGCAAGTATAGCCTTTATTGATAGTAACAATTTTGCTATATGTAGGAACGGATATTAGTTCTTACTAAACCCTAGGGTTTATGATAGGCTCAATTTTATAAAACACATTCCACTGACAAGTTCTAATACGTTAATTTGATTGGTGTTGTTCAATTGCCTTATTTTGAACCTTAATAATTCACAACATGAGCTCATATTTACTTAAGAAATACAACATCGAAGAATGGAATTTAAATCAATTCATGTCTTTCGTTTTAATTTATGCAGCCTACACTGATGGTGTGGTGATGGACGATGAACTTATAGTAGTTGAAAAAACGGTTGGAGCAATTACCTCGCTTGAAGCAAGAAGGTTACTAGATGATCTTGATGAAATGGAAAGACTTGACATTATTGTTGCTTTCAAATCAAAATTCTTTGCTACCAAGGATGAACAAAAAAAGATTCTTTCAGAGACCAAAAGAATTTATAAATCGGACGGAGATTACAGCAATGTAGAAAACCAAACTTATAAGGCACTTGAAAATATTTTTCAAGTGGCTGATTAATTTAAAACATTAATCAATTTCAATTGTTAAAACAGCACTACCCTGAAGTTGGTTTTTTATTACTTTTGCCGCTTCAAAAAATATTAGATTTAATGGCTAAATTTCACACATTAAAAGTTGCAGATATAACCAAAGAAACTACTGACTCAGTATCAATTGGATTTGCAATTCCTGAAAATTTGCAGGATGACTTTAAATACATTCAAGGGCAATACCTTACCCTTAAAATGGACATCAATGGAGAAGACGTAAGACGTTCATATTCTCTTTGTACAAGTCCTGTTGCCGACTCCGAACTTAGAGTTGCGGTTAAAAAAGTTGAAGGCGGTGTAATGTCAACGTATCTCAACGAAAACCTACGCATTGGTGCCACCTTGGATGTAATGACACCAATGGGTAAATTTTACACTGAAGTAAGCCCTGCACAAAAGAAAAACTATGTTCTCTTTGCCGGTGGTTCGGGCATTACTCCTATGTTGGGGATTTTGAAAACAGTATTAGCTGTTGAAAAAGAAAGTACAGTTACTTTGCTTTACGCCAACAGAAACGAGTTTACAGTTATCTTTAAAAAAGAGCTAGACCAACTAAATCAAAACAACTCCAACCTTGACATAAAATACATTTACGATCAAGCTCCTACCGGACATAATAATATGTACAGTGGAATGGTGTCTTCTGGCAAAGCTGCTGCAATATTCAGAGAAAACGATTTGGTGAAATCTACTGACGAAATTTTCATCTGTGGTCCAGGACCATTAATGGAAAACGTTATTGAAGGTTTAAAGTCTTTGAACTTTGAAAAAAGTAAAACCCACGTGGAGTATTTCACCACTGTTTTAAAAGATATTGAAAATGCTGAAAAAGCGGTTGATGATTCTGATTTTGAAGGTACCTCAGCCGTTACAGTAATTTTAGACGGTGATGAAATGACTTTCGATTTAAAATCAGATGGTGATTCTATTTTAGATGCTGCAATAGATGCAGGAATGGATGTTCCGTTTTCGTGCAAAGGAGCCGTATGTTGTACTTGTAGAGCAAAAGTAATGACGGGCAAGGTAAATATGGAAATGAACTATTCACTTGAGGAAGACGAAGTTGAAGAGGGTTTTATACTAACTTGCCAGTCGCACCCTAGAAGCGAAAAAATTACTATTGATTTTGATCAAATGTAATCTCGTTTTTAAACGCAAAAAAAGCCCGCTTTTTTGAGCTTTTGCTAACTAATAATCAAGTTTGAAATACATTTTATATCATGCATTTTTTCTTATTTCGCTACTGCCAAAGAGGCTTTTATTGCTGATTAGCAGAGTGTTCGCCTTTGCTTTAAACTCAATAGCCGGATACCGGAAAAATGTTATTGAAGAAAATCTAAAGCAATCTTTCCATGACTTCTCGAAGAGTAAAATTTCCACCCTAAAAAATCAATATTACAAGCATTTTACTGAGGTGGTATTCGAAATTCTTAAATCAGCTTCAATATCAAAAACAGATTCTCAGAAAGCCTTAACACTTGGTAATAAGTCATTGATTGACAACCTTTTCAAAAAGCACGACACCATAATAGTTTCTACTGCTCATACTGGTAACTGGGAAACTCCGTTAACAATACTCCCTTTACTTTTTAAAGAAAAAGTATACACGTTATACAAACCCCTTTCAAACAAAACTTTCGATGATTTGGTGTTTAAAATACGAAGTCGATTTGGATTAAAATTGTTGCCAGCAAAAACCTCAACCAAAGTTTTGCTTAAAAAAGAAAACCAAAAAAGATTGGTGGTTTACATTGCGGATCAAACCCCATTCCCGGAAAATGCGATTTGGACAGATTTTTTAAATCGCTCTACTCCCTTTTTTAAAGGTCCTGAAAAAATAGGAACTAAAATAAACTGCCCAATTGTTTATGCCGAAAGCACTAAAGATGGCTTTTATAATTTCGGTTTTAATTTCAAACTCATTACCGAAAGCCCATCAAGCTGTAAACCTGATGAAATAACAAAAATATTTGCAAATTGTCTTGAGAGTCAGATAAAAGATAATCCGGTTTCCTGGATGTGGAGCCATCGAAGATGGAAACACAAACCTAAGGTGGTTACTGATGTTAATTAATTTGTTGATAAAGCAGTTTGCGGTTACCTTTGCAGCGGTTTCAGATGCATAATTTTGTATAGAGCCAGAAATCAAAAATGAAAAATAGTTCAGAAGAATTTCCCTTTAACGGCAACGAAAGCAACGAATCGGTTCTTATCGACAGATATGAGTCAATGCTTTCTCAGGGAGAAGTCTATTTTTATGACGTTGATGAATTTGAAGAAATAATCGAACATTATACCATTTCTAACGAGTTACAAGTTGCGTTTAATGCCGTTGATATGGCAAAGTCGCAACATCCACAAAGTTTAACCTTCATGCTTAAAGAAGCTGAATTATTAGCTTATTCAAACCGAGCAGGTGAAGCTCTAAAAACAATCGAAAACTTAGAATTACTTGAAGCAAGTAACACAGAGATATACATTACCAAAGCATCTATTTTAAGCCAACAAGGAAAATACAAACTTGCTCTTGGTGCTTTGGAGTATGCTTTAACTTTTGCCCCCGATAACATAGAAGACATCTACATGAGTATGGCTTTTGAATATCAAAATTTGAACAAAATTCCTGAAGCAATTGACATACTAAAAAAAGTGCTTACGCTTGATACTAGTAATGAAGATGCATTGTATGAAATTGCTTATTGCTTCGACATTACGAATTTTCAAAATAATGCTATTGAGTTTTTCAAAAATTATATTGATGAAAACCCCTATTCATCTCATGGTTGGTACAATTTAGGCAATTCATATTCAGCTATCAAAAATTTTGACTTTGCAATTAAAGCATACGATTACTGTATTGTGATTGATGAAATGTTTTCATCAGCCTATTTCAACAAAGCAAATATTTACGCCAAACAAGACAAATACCTTGATGCCATTGATGTATACCAACAATGTCTGGATTTAGAACAAGGTGGAGCGATAACTTATTTTTATATGGCTGAGTGTTACTTTAACATGAACGGCTTAAACAAGGCTTTACTTTATTACAAGAAAGCAGTTGCCCATGATGATAAATATTCAGAAGCCTGGATGGGAATGGGAGAAACTCTAGCACAACTTAACAGGTTTGAAGAAGCAGTTGGGTTTATGGAAAAATCGCTTTCAATTGATGAGCTAAATCCTGAAAATTGGTTGGCCGTTGCTGAAACCTACGAAAAAATAAACAAGTCTAAAAAAGCCCTTGATGCTTATGCTAAAGCATTAGATATTGACAATAATTTTATAGATGCCTACATCGAAAGTGCAGAGTATTATTTTACTCAAGGCTACACTGATCATGCCTTAGATTCGATTTTAACCGGCATTGAAAACAACCCTGAAGCTGCTGAATTGTATTATCGATTAGCTGCATTTCAGTTAGAATTAGGAAAAAAAGAAAAAGGTTTAACCGCCTTACAGTTTGCATTAGAACTCAATCACGACATACATCCATTGCTTTTTGAATATTTCAATAAGGCAGAATATATCGATGATGTAGTTGATTTAATTGAAATAAATAAAAAATAATTAATGAATTACGAATTACCACATATCCCAAAACGACCTTCCAAACCGCGTAAAGAGGGCATGACTATGATGATGGATAAAGGATTAAGCATTCGACAAGCTGAAGATTTTTTGGAGCAAAATGTTGATTTAGTTGATTATATTAAATTAGGTTTTGGTACGTCGTACATGACCAAAAAATTACAAGAAAAAATTGACCTTTACAAAGAAGCAGGATTAATAGTTTATTTGGGAGGAACTCTATTTGAAGCATACCTTGTAAGAGGAATGGTTGATGATTTCCGTAAATTACTAGATCAATATAAGCTTGAGTGTTGTGAGGTTTCTGACGGATCAATGTTTATCCCTCACGATGAAAAATGTGAATACATAAGAACTTTATCAAAAGACTTTAACGTTTTATCAGAAGTAGGTTCTAAACAAGAAGGCTATTTGATTAGCCCAAATAAATGGATTAGCATGATGACTACCGAATTAGAGGCTGGTTCATCAAAAGTAATTGCTGAAGCAAGAGAAAGTGGAACAGTTGGTATATACAGACCAAACGGATCAGCACATACAGTTTTAATTAACCGTATTCTTAAGAATGTAAAAGGTGAAAACATTCTGTGGGAAGCGCCGCAAAAATCACAGCAAGCTTGGTTTATAAAACATCTAGGGCCTAATGTAAATCTTGGTAATATTGCTTATGATGAGGTTATTCCTTTAGAAACATTAAGATTAGGTTTAAGAGGCGACACCTTTTTTGAATTTTTACCACAGAAAGTAGCAGATAAATTCAGTTCTTAATGAATTATTTTGATCCAAATAAATTAGCACAAGCAATTTCCAACAAAACTGAATATCAAATAATCGATATAAGAGAAAAATACGAATTGGATATTGTAACCATTGGTGCCGAAAATATACCAATGGAAGATTTAATGGAAAATCAAGGTTTGATTTCAAAAGAAAAACAAGTTGTTGTTTTTTGCAAATCTGGTTCTCGTGCTGATGCATTTGTTGATTTACTAACTGAACATTACGGATATTCCAATTTGCACTCTTTAAAAGGTGGAATACTTGGATATATAGAAGAAGTAGAACCTTCTTTACCCTTTTATTAATATGCGGAAATTCAAAGATTACTTGGCAATTGGATTGAAAGGAATTGCCATGGGCTCAGCTGACGTTGTACCAGGTGTTTCTGGTGGAACGATTGCCTTTATTTCAGGTATTTACGAAGAGTTGCTTTCATCTATCAAGTCAATTGACCACACTGCGGTTAAAACATTATTTAGTAAAGGGGTTAAGGCTTTTTGGCAACAGATAAATGGTAGTTTTCTTTTAGCCCTTTTTACCGGTATTGGAATAGCAGTTGTTTCTCTGGTAAAAGTGATTCACTTTTTATTGGACAACCATCCGATTCTTTTATGGTCTTTCTTTTTTGGTTTGATCGTTTCATCAGTTTTTTCAATTGGCCGCAAAGTAACCAATTGGAATATTGGATCAATTACTAGTTTAATAGCAGGTATCGCTATTGCCTATTACATTACCATTGCTACTCCTGCCGAAACCCCAACCGATTGGTGGTTTATTATATTTTCAGGAATGATCGCGATTTGTGCGATGATTTTACCAGGAATATCAGGTAGTTTTATTTTACTTCTTTTAAAGAAATACAAATTTATTACCGGAGCAATTAAAGACTTTGATTTTCAAACCATTGTACTTTTCGGAATAGGTGCTGCTTTTGGCTTGATTAGTTTTTCGCATGTTTTAACCTGGCTTTTCAAAAAATACCACAACCAAACAATTGCGGTTCTAACTGGATTCATGATTGGATCGTTAAACGTTGTTTGGCCTTGGAAAACGGTTATCGAAACTCGAGTAAACTCCAAAGGAGTTGAAGAGGCTTTTAGGTTCGAGAGTGTATTACCACAGAATTTTGATGGTGACTCACAAATGATTGCTGCCATAGGTTTGGCCATTTTAGGGTTTGCTGTTATTTGGTTTTTAGATAAATATGCTGACAAACAAGTAGCAAATTGAAAATCTACGGTTTAGTAGGCAAATCATTACAGCACAGCTTCTCAGCTAAATATTTTAGTGCTAAATTCTTAAACGAAAATATTAAAAATTGTGTATATCAAAATTTTGAATTCACTGATTTAAAACAGTTTAGAAATACCGTATTTAATACTCCTCATTTGGTTGGTTTAAATGTGACTATCCCATATAAAAAAGAAATAATCTCTCATATTGATTCCTTGTCAAGTGAAGCTTCAGAAATTGGAGCGATTAATACAATTTCAATTGACCATTTTAATAAAAAACTGCTTGGTTACAATACAGATCACATAGGGTTTAATGATTCTCTTTCTAACCTTAACCTACTCAATAAAAAGGCTCTTGTATTAGGAACTGGTGGTGCTTCATTAGGAATTAGATATGCCTTGGGAAAACGTGGAATTCAGTATCAAATGGTTTCAAGAAACCCTGGGGAAAATCAACTTGGTTATGCTGCTCTGAACTCATTAAATTTGGATGAATACCAACTAATTATTAACACTACTCCACTAGGTACTTTTCCTAATATTGATGAATTCCCAAATCTTCCATTTTCGAGAATAAACCAGCAGCACATTGCTTATGATTTAGTATACAATCCAGCCAAAACATTGTTTTTGAAAAATTGCCAAGCAAAAGGAGCTAAAGTTATAAATGGTTTAAAAATGCTTGAACTGCAAGCTGAGGCAAGTTGGCAAATTTGGAATAAGTAAATTTCTTACTTTTAGTTTGGAATAAAACCTTTGAATATGAAATTACACACCATAAATACAGGAAGATTCAAACTTGACGGAGGAGCTATGTTTGGAGTTGTACCTAAATCAATTTGGCAACGAACTAATCCTGCCGACAACAACAATATGTGTTCTTGGGCATTGCGGTGCTTGTTAATTGAAGATGAAGACAGATTAACTTTAATTGATACAGGTATGGGGAACAAGCAAAACGATAAGTTTTTCGGTTACTACTATCTACATGGCAATGAAAGTCTTGATTTTAGTTTAAATGAACTTGGCTTTAACCGAAAAGACATCACTGATGTTTTTCTAACCCATTTACATTTTGATCACTGCGGTGGAGCAATTGAATTAAACAAAAGCAATGGATCAATACACCCAACTTTTGAGAATGCAAAATATTGGAGTAATAAAGACCATTGGCAATGGGCTATTAACCCTAACCCAAGAGAAAAGGCATCCTTTTTAAAGGAAAATATAAACCCTATTGAGGCAACAGGGCAACTTAACTTTTTGGAACTACCTGAAAACAATTTTTTGAATATATCGGATTTAGGGTTTTCTATACTTTTTGCTGATGGTCATACCGATAAACAAATGATTCCTCATATTCATTACAAAGGACATACTCTGGTTTTTTGCGCTGACTTACTTCCATCAACAGGTCATATTCCCCTACCCTATGTTATGGGTTACGATACTCGGCCTCTTCTTACAATTAAAGAGAAAGCAAGTTTTCTTAATACTGCTGCAGAGAACAAGTATGTTCTATTTTTTGAACACGATAATTACACAGAATGCTGCACTGTAAAACATACAGAGAAAGGAGTGGGTTTGAATGAAAAGTTTAGCCTTTCGGAATTGTAGTACTAAATTTCAATTTAACCTTTGAACGTAAGCCCCATTATTAAACGTACAGTAAAAGGAATTTGAAAAATCTGATTTTTGGGATCGTTCATTTAACCTTCCATAAATTAATACCTCATTTTCTATGTCAATTGGAACATTAGATGCTCCGTATGCCGAAACAATGACAACAGCATCTTTAAGAACGGCCTCTCCTATCTTATAAACTTGAAAAGTTTTTGTTGGAGTTATTATCAATGGATACTGCACAATAAGTTCATTTATTATTGTTGTATCAGAATTAATAATTGTTCCTTCTCCCCCATTCTCAATCCAATAGGGTTCAATGTTGTACTTCACAAAACTGGAATCAATTTCGCCTTTTACAACGGTATAATTATTAGATTTCAGTTTAATATTTAAGTACATCTGTTTGCTATGATGAAATACAACCACTTCATTGTTCATTATAATTCTATATTCATTGAACGCATAATATCCTGAAAAAGAAATAATTAAAAACAATAAACTAAAAAACGACCATTTTGATTTTGAGAAACCAAAGAGCAATGCAACTGCCAACAAGACATAAAGCAAAACCACTGTTAAAATGCTGAAGTGAAGGTAATTAAGCGTTGCATTTGGCAACGATGCTAATATTTCAGTAAATCCATTTTGCCAACTTAATCCAGTTTCTGTGGTAAATAGGAAGGCATCTCCAACAAACGGAATTTTGTAAAATACAACGCTAAAAATGCCTGTTATCAAATTCAATCCCGCCAAAGGCATTATAACCAAATTAGCCAATAAAAAATACACGGGAAACTGATGAAAGTAATATATGCTTAACGGAAATACAGCTAATTGAGCTGCTAAACTCACACTTAAAATTTCCCAAATTTTGTTTAATACAACATTTGAAGCTGGTAAAATATTAAAGATTGGACGGTAAAGTAAAACAATTGAAAGTACAGCTAAATAAGACAATTGAAAACCAACACTCATTAATAATGCGGGATCAATTACCAATAAAAATAAAGCTGAAGCTGCTATGGTATTATAAATGTTCGTGTTTCTATTGAAAGCATCAGCAACCACAATAAAGCTGAACATAGTTGCTGCTCTTTTTATTGAAGGACTAAGACCCGTTAAAAGCGCAAAGCCCCAAATGATCAGTAAGATAACAACCCCTCGTAAGACCTTCAACTTTCTGGTTCGTTCGAGTGGTTTTAATAAAAAACCTACCAACAAATACAATATGCCAATATGGAGTCCTGATACGGCTAAAACATGCATGGTTCCTGCACTTACATAATTACTTGAGACCTGCGTATCTATCTCATTCTTATAACCTAAAACTAGTGCAGCAAAAACACCAAATTCTGATTTATTTTTAAATCTTAATTCAAAATTATTTAAAAGATGGTTTCTGAAGTTTGCAACCGAATTATAAAGGTTGAAGCTTTCGTTGTCAATTATTAAAAAGTCGCCGTTTTTAAAATAGAATTGATGCGTAATATTATTCTGTTTTAAGAACTTTGAATAATCAAATCCCCATGGATTTTTGTTCGCAATAAGCTCATGACAAATCTGTTTAGAAATTAATCTAGTTCCATTCTGAATTTCATTCGCATCTAAACCTTTGAAGTATGCAACGGTCTTTCCTATAGCCTTGTGAAAAGTATCGTTACTATCAACAATACCTACTATTTTGGCCGTACATTTAAATTTACCGTTTGTATTATAAGGTACCTCTGACAATTCAATTACAAAGGCGATTGGATTGAGATTGGTAAAATAATTTGGATTGTTTTCTATTCTTGAAACCGACCACGAATAAACGCCTATTAATAACCAAATGGAAGAAAGTACGAATCCGGATAGCCATCGCCAACGGTATATTTTGTAATCTATAGGAAACCGGATTAACGAAATATATACGAATATTAATAATGCTATAAAAACCAGTATTATTTCGCTATCAACTACAGGAGCATAACCTTTTAATGACAACAAAATGCCTACTATGTAAAATAGTAAAATTCTAAGAATTGGAATATTACGCAAGCTTCTTTACCGTTAATTTTTATGCTAAATTAACGAAATAAGCTATAGTGCTGAAATACTACAATTTAAGGTCTATTTTAAGGTCGTTTAAATAGGTAGATAAATTGATTCCAGATTCAGCTTCACAATACAAACGTAATAATGGCTCAGTACCGGATGCTCTCACCATTACCCACTCATTTTTGTTCAAATAAAACTTAAAACCATCCAATGTTTCCGTTCTTTCAACCTTAGTATTTCCTAACATCTTTAAACCCTCTTTTTTTAGCTTTTCTATGATTGATTCCTTTTGATCATTCGGCAAGGTTAAATCGATCCGCTGGTATTTAAAAGAGCCCGTAATTGAATATACTTCTTCAATTAATTCGGTTATTGTTTTGTTTTCTTCGGCTAAAAACTGAAGAACTGTTAAGGCATTAAATATTCCATCTCTTTCAGGAATATGTCCTTTAATAGCTATTCCGCCTGACTCTTCTCCTCCCATCAAAATATCCTTATCTACCATTAAACCAGATATGTGTTTAAACCCAATAGGTACGATTGTAAGTGGAATATTGTATCTCTCAGCCAATGTTTTAATTTTTACTGTTGATGAAAATCCTGTTGCAATTTCGCCATCCATCTTCTTATATTCTTTGAGAATATAAATCAGCAACAGCATGGTATGGTGCGAGTCAATATAATTGCCTTTTCCATCAGCAAACGCTATTCTATCTGCGTCGCCATCTACAATAACTCCTATGTCATATTTTTTTGACGATGCTAAATACTCATGATAATCAATCAAATTTTTTGGTATTGGCTCCGGCGATATCCCTTTAAAACTTGGGTTAAGCTCACTGTGAAATTCATCAGCACCCACCAACTCATTCAATACACCTTGTCCTGAACCAAACATTGGGTTATAGCAAATATTAATTCCAGAATTCTTAATCAGTTCAGTATTGAATTTGTCTTTAAGATAGTCCATGTAATACTTCCTTAAATCGATATAACAACTTTCCTCCAATTGAATGGAATCAAGTGATTTATAATCGAAAGTATCAGGAATTAATTTTTCAACCGTTGTAATGTTATCAGATAACATTGGTCCGCCAAAATGATTCTTTAATTTAAACCCGTTGTATGAAGGCGGATTATGGCTAGCAGTAATTATTATTCCTACTCCACAATTTAAGTGATTAGCAGCAAGCGAAATCATAGGTGTAGTAACATACCCTGTAGAAATAATAACTTCAATATTATCAGCAATTAGGACCTTAGAAACATAAGTAGCAAACAATTCACCGCCAAAACGGCAATCGTAACCTACAACAACCTTTTTATTTAAATTTTTAGTTCGTATATACTGGGCTACTGCCGATGCTATTCTACAAACATTTTCAACCGTAAACTCCTTACCTATTAAGGCTCTCCAGCCATCCGTTCCGAATTTTATTACTTCCATTATTTAAATATTTTCCTTTGGTTTAAAGCATTTTGATATTTACGCGCATTCACCAAATGTTGAGTATAATTACCAGCAAAATTGTGATATCCGGAGAAATCTTCCTTTGCACAGAAATAAAGATATTTATGACTTTCAAAATTTAAAACTGCATCAATTGAACTAACATCTGGAATACAAATTGGGCCAGGCGGCAGTCCTTTGTATTTATAGGTATTGTAGGGTGAATTTACTTTTTTATGAATATTCAAAACCCTTTTAATCGAAAAATCATTTAAGGCAAACAATAAAGTAGGATCTGCTTGTAAAGGCATTCCTTTTTTAATCCGATTAATGTAAACCCCGGCAACAAATGGTTTTTCATCATTTTGGTAGGTTTCATTCTGAACAATTGAGGCCAGTGTCGAAACTTCAGATTGGCTCAACCCTAACTTTCTGGCTTTAGCTTTACGGGAGTCATTCCAAAAATCTTTATACTCTTTTGCCATCCTTTCAATGAACTGAGCAGGCTGAGTATTCCAATAAAACGAATAGGTATTGGGCATGAATAAAACGCCAAAATTTTCTTGAGTAAACCCATACTTAGAAGCCATTTCTGAACTGTAAAATGCATTAGCGAAATCGGCCGAATCAGGTTCAAGTTTCGTTGCCAGCACTCCTGCAAGGTTTTCTCGTTTTCTGAAGCTTCTGATTAAAACATTAGTTGGCTCTTGCTCCCCTGATCGCAACAAGTTCACTAATTCATTATTATTAAGGCCTCTTTCAATCTTATAACGACCAGCCTTTACATGGTTCAAATAATTTTTCTCCTCAGCTACCCACTTGAAAGACTCTACATTTTTAAGCACCTTTTCATTGGTTAACGCAGTCAGAACTGATTCAAAGGTATCTCCGGTATTGACGTAAAAAAACTCTGATGCGTATTCTGAGTTAATATTCGATGAATAAATCCATCTGTAAAACATGGTAACTCCAACAGCTCCAATTACCAATAACCCAAAAATAAGCCACTTAAAAATGCCCCCTTTAGAAGGGTTTTTTGACTGTTTTCTTTTTGCCAATTACTTAATTTTCAATGGTTTATTTAACAACGGTGAATGCTTTAAAATCATGCTGCACATTAATTTCATACTGTTTATCAAGGTAAGACATAAACAATTGATTGTTTAGTCGATACAATTTTAACTGCTCAGGATAATACTCTAAACCATAAATCAATAATTTATTGCCGGCATATTTATATCCGCTATAATTAATAGGCGACTCCCAAAATTGAACTATAATATCAGATACAGGCTGGCTTGTTTTAATATCAGCTAATTTTTGAAGCGCAGTATCATTAGCTAACATTTCTTTTTTAGCTGTATCTAAATCCAAAACAAAAACTTTTTCAGATGCAATAATTTCTTCAGTTCTAATTGTAATTTCAGATTCTCCGGATTCTATTATTGTATCATTTAAAAGTTCTGAAACATCATCATATGTAGTATCATTAAAGTTATCTTGAGCATATTTAATAAACATGGAATCCATGGCTGTTATTAAGGTATCTTCAAAATTATAGATGGTATCTACCGGTTCTTCATTAACCTCGGCTTCAGGTTTCTCTATTGCAAGTGTATCTAGTTTATTTTCAACTTCAATCTCTGATTCTGACTTAACTAGCTCAGCCGCCTCTTCAAGTTTTTTTGTTATTTGGTTGGGAACAGAAATTTCTTTTTTAGGCTTTACTTCAACTATATCTGATTTTTGTGAAACATTTTGTTCAGTTAAACGATAACATAAGTGTACGAATGCTGCACCAAGCAGTATTCCAACCAATAAAACAGTAAAATATGAGGCTATTGTTTTCACTAATTTGTAATCAAATACAAATTAACAATAATTAACAGGGCTTCACCAATTTTGATTGCCAAAAAGTGTTAAGGTTTTGACTAATGCAAAACATATAAATAATGAAAGATATTTTTAAACTCATTGCTGCATCAATTTTAGGAGCTGTGTTAACTTTGGTTTTCGCTCAATCTTTTTTGACAAACCAACCTGTAATTTCAGAAGTTGTTCGTGAGGTAGTCTCAAACGATCAAAATAAAGACAAAACAGAGTTTTCAAAACCAACATTCACCAACAATGCTATGCCGTCGGTTGCTGGAATCGATTTTAGATATGCAGCTAAAACCTCAATTGATGCGGTAGTTCATGTAAAAACTGTTTACGAATCTAAAAGTCAGTATTACACTGATCCTTTTATGGAGTTTTTCTTTGGTAAAGGAACATTTGAACAAAAAACACCTCGGCGTGAAGGATCTGGTTCTGGCGTTATTGTATCCGCCGATGGCTATATTATTACAAACAACCATGTAATTAATGGAGCTGACATTGTGGATGTTACATTGAATACTAAAAAAACTCTAAAGGCTACAGTTGTTGGCACTGACCCTACCACTGATCTTGCGTTATTGAAAATTGAAGGTGCGGATTTACCTCATTTACCATATGGTAATTCCGACAATATCGATGTCGGTGAATGGGCTTTGGCTGTTGGAAATCCGTTTAATTTAAGATCAACTGTAACTGCAGGAATAATTTCAGCAAAAGGCCGAAATATTAATATTTTGAATAGAAATAATACGGACTTGCCTCCTATTGAATCTTTTATTCAAACTGACGCAGCAGTAAATCCAGGTAATTCAGGAGGAGCATTGGTAAACATCAATGGTGAATTAATTGGCATTAATACTGCGATACAAAGTAATACAGGTTCATACACTGGTTACTCATTTGCAGTGCCTGTGAACATTGTTAAAAAAGTAATTAATGATTTGCTAGAATTCGGGATGGTTCAACGTGCGTTTATAGGAGTTTCTATTCAACCTTTAACGAATGAATTGGTAGAAGAAAAAGGTATTAATACTTTAGATGGAATTTACATTTCTGCTATTTCAGATCAAGGAGCTGCAGCAGATGGTGGAATTAAAGAAGGAGATGTAATTGTAAAAATCGCCATAGTTGATGTAAAAAACATCCCTGAACTACAGGAGCAGTTGAGTAAATTCAGGCCGGGTGATAAAATTAACGTCACCGTTAATAGATCAAATGAACTTTTAAACACTACAATAACTTTAAGAAACAGGTTCGGAAATACCGAAGTAATTAATAGTAATAATAAAGTTTTGGCTAATGGTTTAGGAGCTGAATTTAGAGAAATAACCACTGAAGAAAAAGAGATTTTAAAAATTCATGGAGGAGTGAAAATTGAAAAACTAGAAACAGGAAAATTAAAAAGAGCCGGAATCGAGAACGGATTTATTATTACCAAAATTGACGGCTCTAAAATTGAAAATTACGGGAATTTAAAAGAAAAAATAGAAAACAGAAAGGGCGGAGTATTGCTTGAAGGAGTTTATCCAAATGGGACAAAAGCGTATTATGGCTTAGGTTTATAACCAATTTGTGCAATGAGGCTAACTTACTGAAACAGTATCAATTATATAGCTTGTAAAAGTGATTTATAAAGACCACTTTTGCAGCCGATTTAAAGAACTCTGTTCTATATCTTAACCAATACATATGAGGCAGTTAAAAATTACAAAATCAATCACCAATAGAGAGACCAAATCTCTAGAAAAATATCTACAAGATATTAGCAAAGAAGGTATGATTACCGCAGAGCAAGAGGTGGAATTAGCAAAAAGAATTAAACTTGGAGATGAACTTGCTCTTGAGATGATGGTTAGAGCAAACTTAAGATTTGTTGTATCTGTATCTAAACAATACCAAAACCAAGGGCTTACTTTACCTGATTTAATTAATGAGGGAAATTTAGGTTTAATAAAAGCTGCTGGTAAATTTGATGAGACTAGAGGTTTTAAATTTATCTCCTATGCAGTTTGGTGGATTCGTCAATCAATTTTACAAGCCTTAGCTGACCAAGCTCGTATCGTGAGGTTGCCTCTTAACCAAGTGGGATCTCTAAACAAAATTAATAGAACATTAGCTAGGCTAGAACAAGAATTCGAAAGAGTTCCTAGCGCGGGTGAAGTTGCTGATTATCTTGAAATATCGGAAGAAAAGGTTTCTGATACAATGAAAATTTCAGGAAGACATGTATCAGTAGATGCTCCTTTTAAAGAAGGTGAAGATCATGGATTGTTGGATGTATTATCGAATGATGCATCTCCTAAAACCGATGCTCTTATAATGCGCGAATCTTTATTAAAAGAAATTGACCGCTCTTTGCAAACCTTAGGTGAAAGAGAAAGTCAAGTAGTTAAATTATTCTACGGCATAGGCATGCAACATGCTTTAACGCTTGATGAAATCGGTGACAAGTTTGAATTGACACGCGAAAGAGTTCGACAAGTAAAAGAAAAAGCAATTAAAAAACTTCGTCAAAATTCACGAAGCAAACTACTTAGATCCTATCTTGGATAATATTATTTATAATTTTTTTCCTATCCATCTACAATGACAACACATGTAAAGGAAGCTCATGCTTATTCACAAGATTTAGATCAGTGGGTTGATAGACAGCGAGCAGCGGTGAGTTTATTAAGTTCAATTGGCAATCTAATGTACAACCACTCCATTGAGTTGGTCTTATTCAGAAACGAGCTTGTGGATTGCAGCGTGTCTGAAATTTTAAACCTACACGAATACGGAAGAAAAACGGTTAACAAGCCAATTGATGTTTTTACCTCTTCTGAATTAGCTAAAATTATTGAGAATTTACAATTAGCTCCTTCAAAAATTGATATTGGTAGATTATCAAACGAGTGGTTAAACGAGCAAGGTGATTTTAAAACAAAAGCAGATTTTATATCTAATAAGTTATCTAACATCATTGATGATTCAAAATTTCAGCTTGAACCTAAAGATGTGGTTTTGTTTGGTTTTGGACGTATCGGGAGATTACTAACAAGAGAAATAATCAAACAGGCTGGTAAAGGTCAGCAACTTAGACTGAAAGCCATTGTCGTAAGAGGTGTAGATAAAAGTCAATTAGTAAAAAGAGCATCTTTACTTAAAAACGATTCTGTTCATGGTCCTTTCAAAGGAAACATTGAAATAGATGAAGAGAAAATGACGCTTGTTATTAATGGACAGAGAATTAAGATGATTAATTCAGCTAATCCAGAAGATATAAATTACAAACAATACGGTATTAAAGATGCTTTATTACTAGACAATACTGGTGTTTTTAGAGATAGAACAGCATTGACCCGTCACCTTAAAGCAAATGGAATTTCAAAAGTGATTTTAACAGCTCCTGGTAAGGAGGTTCCAAACATTGTTTATGGTGTTAATCACCTTACCGTGGATGCTAACGAAGAAAATATATTTTCTGCAGCTTCATGCACAACAAATGCTATTACTCCAATACTAAAAGTAATTGAAGATCATTTAGGCGTTGTTAAAGGGCATATTGAAACTGTGCATTCATACACCAACGATCAAAATTTACTTGACAACATGCATATTAAGAACCGAAGAGGTCGTTCGGCTGCTGTGAACATGGTCATTACGGAAACTGGTGCAGGAAAAGCTGTAACCAAAGCGATTCCTAGCCTAGAGAGTAAGCTCACAGCAAATGCTGTTAGGGTTCCAACGCCAAATGGTTCGTTAGCCATATTAAACTTAGAAGTCAGTAAAAAAACAAACCTTGAAGAGATTCAGAATTTGTTTAAAGACGCGGCTTTTAATGGTAACTTGGTAAATCAAATCAATTATTCAATTGAAAACGAAATGGTTTCGAGTGACATTATTGGTAATACTTGTTGTTCAATTTTTGACAGCCCTGCTACTTTGATTCATCCTGATGGTAAAAGTGTTGTTCTTTATGTTTGGTACGACAATGAGTTTGGTTACACCAAGCAGGTTATTCGTTTAGCTAAATACGTAGCTAAAGTAAATAGACTTAAATATTACTAATTAGTAATTCAAATTATCCCACAAATCGTTTTCAAAATTGAAAATCCCTTCATTTATTTTTGAAGATTCAATCATAGCTCCTACTCCGGTTTTATAGTCGGCAATGGAGTTATAATAAACGTTTGACACTTTGGTGATGTAAGCTTTAAATATTCTTTTTTCAAACAATTACTCGTAGCTCAAACGTTCTTCATCCGATTTATAAACTGCCCAATATTTAGCAAATATTTGACGCGCATCCGGATAGTAAATCCAAAACAACTCTTTCAAAATAGTACCTCCAGTTTCATCATCATAAACCTCAATTATTGGTAATATTCCAATAATTCACACATCCATAATTGACCTGCTTTTATCAAAAACCCACTCCTCCTTAATATCGAAGTACTTTATTCTTTTTGCACTAATAGTGCTCGAAACGGTATCAGCTGAAATCGCTTCTCCATTTTCATTGTAATTCTTGTAAACATTAGTTTCCAGTAAAAATCCTTTTACTTGATTAATGGTTAATACTGTTTTAAATGAATCATCTTTTTTAACTTCTGTTCCAGCGGAATAAGCAACAGCATTACCGCTACTTATTTCGTTCGTTAGAACATTAAAAAATGAATTTACTGAAATTTCATTTCCTCTTTTATCACTCTTGAGTATTTGATTTTCTGAGCTACGAAGATCAATCCTTCTCCAAACTCGCTTACTCCACATTACATCAGCTTCACGAATATTAGCATATCGTGTAGCAGGTGGAGGCGGATCCATTTGATTAAAATCAGGTTCCAACACCGTGCTCTGCGTCATCAAAGGTTGGCTTTGAATGACCACTAAAACAATTTCTAAAAAAGAAAAATTATTTTCAAAACATTACGGTATACAGACATCAATAACATGGTTTATAGCCAATTATTATATGGCCATTATCAACAATTGGTAATTAACAATGATTCAAATTTATCTAAATCCCTTTAAGGGATAATAGTATAATTGACTATTAAAAAAACTAATAATGAGGATTCATTTAATAGCAACTGGTGGAGCGGCAATGCACAACATGGCAATTGCTTTGCACAAAAAAGGGCATCGGGTAACAGGTTCTGACGATCAAATATTTGAACCGTCGCTTTCGCGATTAAAGAAATATGGGCTTTTACCTGAGCAATTTGGTTGGGATAAAAATATAATTACCACCGATATTGATGCTGTAATTTTAGGCATGCATGCACGTGAAAATAATCCTGAATTACTTGAAGCTCAGCGATTAGGATTAAACATTTATTCCTATCCTGAATACATTTATCAACAATCTAAAGAAAAAACAAGAATTGTAATCGCAGGAAGTCATGGTAAGACCACCATTACCTCAATGATATTGCATGTGCTAAATCATTTGAACATGGACTTTGATTACATGGTAGGAGCGCAACTTGAAGGGTTCGACACCATGGTTAAGCTTACTGATGCTCCAATTATTATAATTGAAGGAGACGAATATTTATCCTCACCTATTGATCGTAGACCAAAATTTATTTGGTACAAACCACAGATTGCTCTAATTTCTGGTGTTGCCTGGGATCACATTAATGTTTTTCCTACTTACGAAATGTATGTTGAACAATTTGATAAATTCATGGCTACTATTGAAGAGGGAGGTCACCTTGTTTATTATAAAAATGATAAAGAACTAAAAGTAATTGCTCCAAAGCACGAGCATATGAACAGACATCCTTATGATTTGCCAAAACATAAAATTGAAGACCATAAAACTGTTCTAAACATAAATGGTGAGTATATTAATGTGAATATATTTGGTGATCACAATCTAGAAAACCTAATGGGTGCCCAAAAGGTTACTGAATTAATGGGTATATCGGAATACGCGTTTTTTGATGCGATAAAGTCCTTTACCGGAGCTGCGAAAAGATTAGAAAAAATTGCTGAGAATGAAACTTCCGTTGTTTTCAAAGATTTTGCTCATTCACCCTCCAAATTAACCGCAACAGTAAGTGCTGTAAAAAAACAGTATGCTGACAAAACGTTGGTCGCTATTGTTGAGCTTCACACCTTTTCTTCTCTTAATAAAAATTTTATTTCTGAATATAAAGGCGCTTTAACCAATGCTGATAAAGCATTGGTATACTACAATCCTAAAACGGTTGAGCACAAAAAACTAGAACCTATTTCCGTTGATGAAATGCTTGAGGCTTTTGCTAAAGATGGTTTAATTGTAAGTAACAAATCAGAAGAAGTTAAACCCTTTGTTGCAGATCAAAGCTCTAAAAATACCGTCTTCTTAATTATGACTTCGGGTAACTTTGATGGAATCAACATTGATGATTGGGGAAAAGAAATCGTTGGATAAAGTTTACCATCTAATTAGCGAATCGCTATGAAGTAATTCCCATTTTATTGAGTAAGAAACTTGCGTTCATTGTTTGACAAATACCGTGTTTCAACTTGTAATCAAAACTTAAATCATCAGCTTCAATTTGTGTCTCAAACGCCATGTTTTTGATGTGCTCTGGATGAACTTTTTCTAAAGTGCAAAGCCCTAAATCATGAGTCGCAATAACTCCTGAAGCATTTAACTTTAACAGTTTTTCGATAAGTTTACGTGAGCCTTCTTCTTTATCCTTAGAGTTCGTTCCTTTCAGAATTTCATCCAACAAAATGAACAACTTATTTCCCTTCTCAAGCGATTGGATTATTGTTTGTAAACGTTTTAATTCGGCATGAAAATAAGAAGTATGTTCAGATAAACTATCAGACGTTCGCATTCCTGAATGCAGCATAATTGGTTGAATTTCCATTTTAGAGGCACAAACCACACTCCCGGCCTGTGCCAATACCATATTGACTCCAAGAGTTCGTAAAAAGGTGCTTTTACCCGCCATGTTTGCTCCTGTTAAAATCACAAAATTTTGATTCAAACTAATATTAAAATCATTGGTAACGCACTCTTCAGAATTAATTAGTGGATGACCTGCATCTTTAATTTTAATTTCATTATTCTCAGTAAATATTGGAAAGGTAAAAGTCTTGTTGTTGAATTTATAATTTGCAAAACTAGATAATTCTTCAATTTGAGCTATTGATTTTAACCAAATCGGAATTGAACTTGCATGTTGAGTTTTCCATTTTTCAAGCTTTAAAGCAATCTTTAAATCCCACAATAAATACGCATTTAATATGATGCCAACCAACATGTTGTTTCGTTGATCAAATTGCCTTAAAATAGACTTTAGCTTAGCAATGGATTCAGATGCTTTTCCATTTTTCTCCAAATCTTTTTGAATTGCGATTGTTAACTCATTATCAAAAGATTCGTTTTCGAGTAAACTAAGTGACAACTCAAGATTAATTACACTATCAACCGCCTTACTCAATTGTAAATACTGTGCATTAATATTCTTAACATGACCCATAGCGACAGTGAAAGGGAGTATTAAAAACCACATAAAGTCATTAAAAGTTAAAACATCAATTATTACCAGACCAGTTGCCGAAAACATGATGATAGGAACAACCACTAGTGCAATTTTAACCCAAGTTTTAACATTTACTCCTTCTTCATTTTGTGCCCAATCAATCAAGTAAGTTAAACTCTCCTTGTTTTTGGCGGTCATTCTGTTTAATGCCTGTTGCTTTTGTCTGTACTCTAGTTTATTTTCAAGTTCTTGAATTGCCGCTTGCCTTTTTGTTAAGATCTCTTTATCTGTAAATAAGTTCAGCAAACGCTCAGCAAGTTGTTGTTTACCATTAGGCAACTCAGCTCGGCAAATAGTAGGATAAAGTCCTTTATTTCCAAAAATATCTAGATCGGGAGCATATTCATGAAGGTTGTTTTCAAACTCTACGCCTGTGCTAAATTCTGAATAGTCATTGTTAAGTCCTTTAATTTCTTGAGCATTAATTTCAGATAAAATGGTGGCATAATCTCTTTTCCATTTTATCGATTCAAATTTCTTTAAAAGAAACAAAAAGATACTTATTCCAACAACAAACAAGCCCCAGCCAATGGTTCGGTTTGAATCCCAAAACAGCGAAACAAAAACTATTGAAGCTATAAAAACAAACAACCTAAAAGCACCTAATAAAACTAGGGCTTTCCTATGTTTTTCAACTTCTGTATTGAATTGCTGTACCCTATCTGAATAAAACTTTTGCACCTATTTTTCTTTGGCTGCGAAAATAGTTTATAAGTGTTTAGTTGATGTGTTAAAATAATATAACGGGAGCTACATGATGTAATCTTGTGGCTGCGATGTTAAAAGAAGATATTAATATTTCAACCCTAACTTTTTGTAAACAAACCCCATCAACAAAGCTGGGCCAATCATAAGAAACTGTAGATCTTTAAAAAACGAAGGTTTCTTGCCTTCTATTTTATGACCGATAAACTGACCAATCCATGCAACTACAAACACAAGTACATTAAAAAGAGCATAGTTCATCATTGTAAATTCAAAACCCAATTGACGGTTTAACCACAATACTGCTATTGAAAAAAAGAACATTCCAACCGCCATCGGAATAGAAACTCTAATGTAAAAAAGCAAGCCTATACCAATCAGTAAAGTACCAACATGATAAACGCTTTCATTGTTTCCTTCATAACCAATAAAAGGTAAAGGAATAGTGGACAACAAACCCACTATGGTAAAGAATATTGCAGGAACACACACCCAATGAAATACCTTGTTGATTTTATTTTTATGGCTTTTACCATACTCATCAAACCATTGTTGCATGCTTTTCATAAAACCTAAATCTTAATTTCCTTATTCTTCGCTTCTTTAATCAAGTTTTGTTTTTGCAATTCAGCCTTTTCAATTAACGCTTTGCCTTTAGCATCGCCTTGACCAATAACAACTTGGGCTTTTTTTGCCACTTCTTTATTGATTTTACCTGCTGCTAATTCAGCCGCTTTCTTTTTAATTGGGTTGGAACCAGCTTCTTTGTATAGTTTGTCTGTTTTTGCTTTTGCTTCTTCAATAATTTTATCTGAACCAGCTGTAGCTTGCTTGTTTAAGTTGGCCGCTTGTTTTTCAGCACCTGCTATTAATTGATCTCCTTTTTGCGTTGCAGCTTTAACCAATTTTGCTCTTTCTTCAGCAATCTTTTTATTTACGTCTTCTTTAACTTCCTCTATCTTCTCCTCCACTTTTTCTTTTACTTCTTCCTTAAAATCATCAATAGCTTCTTTTACTCCATCATCGCCACCAATAATACCAGCAACTCTAGGTTTAACAGTAGGTTCAGTAAAAGTGCCACCTACAACCAATTCCAAATCTAGGTTATCAGAACCATTCAAGTCAACACCAGTTTTACTTTTCACTTGCGATAAAAGCCCAGTCATGGTTTTTGCCGCAGCTGCTCCAAAGTCAGATTTTGGTACTTCGGTAGATATCAGATAATTCAATTCTTGGTTTAAGTTTGACTCACCCGATATCGTAGCTCTTTTACCTGCTATGGTTAGATCAAATGGTTCAGTTGTAATTGTACCATTTTGAATTGAAAAAGTAATATTGGTATTCTTCAAATCCATTTTGCCGTACTTGTCGTTCTTTAGAACGTCAGCCGCTTTTTTCATCATTTTAGAACCTTCAATTACCATATTGATGGTTTGTAGGTTTCCTTTAGCATTTACCGTTTTCATGTCAGGTTCCATGTTGCTCATCAATTTAGTATTGATAGCAAATTTTGTGGAAAATTTCCCTTTGGCATGTTCAGCAATAGGTGCTAATTTTTGAATGGTATTAAAGGTTTTAAACGTTTGTTGAATATCAAAACCTACTACATCCAAACTAAAATCAGCATCTGCACTAGTTGGTGAGTCCATTTTATAAACTCCTGTCATATTAACCGAGCCTTCCATCATATTCAAACCGAAATTTGTCAAATTAACAGCTCCATCTTTTACAGATAAAAGTCCATTAAGTTTTTTCATTTCCATACCATCATAGAGTAAGTTGCCTATAAATGCAGTAAAGTTTATATCTAAATTTTTAGGAATCTCAACTAAGGTATAATCTTCTTCAATAGAATCATCGGACTCAGCTTCAGCGGCTTCTTCTTCTCCCATGAGCTCATCGGCATTAATATTTGTTGAATTGAAATCAAGCTTAGCTACCAAGGTTTCATCGTTCAAATAATAAGGCAAGTAGTTTGATAATGTGCCCTTTAGCTTGACATCCGACTTTCCTAACAACATTTCGAAAGCTGAAAGATTAATTAGTTCTGGAGAAAAGCTCAAGTAAGCGGCTTTGATGTTTAACGGGTAATCCATTTGTGGATCGTTGTATTCAAAGCCAGTCAAAATCATATTCCCTGATGCTTTGAACTTAACGTACTGTTCGTTTTCTAAAGCTGACATTGCTCCTTCAAAAGCGGCATCGGCAGTTACCGTTCCGCCAAACCTCATTCCTTCATCTAAAGGAACGACCTCAGCCAACGATTCAAAGTTTATTTGCGACTGTATCTGACCAACAAAGTATGGATCAGAAACTGGCTTAATCAATTTCATGCTAAAATCAAGTGGGTTATCTCCCAATTCAACATGGAATTTTTTCAACTCAACAACAGTGTTATCTTCTATACCATCAGGGTTTGTTATTGCTAAATCTATATTAATATTTTCTGCCGATTTCGGTAAATCAGGATAATTAAATCTACAATTGTTTACGATCAGTCCAATATTGAATGCTGGCATTTGATTGTCGTTATAGGTACCTTTAAAGCTACTATTGAAGGTGAAATTCCCTGAAGTCTCAATGGCTTCAAAGTCTTTACTATAAACTGCCGGAATTAAAGAAAGTAAACTTTTAAAATCATTGTCTGGAGCATTGAATGACAAATCCATATCAATATCATCACCAGGCATTGCTAACCATCCGTCCATAGTAAGGTTAAGACCATTTAAGGTTGCAACCGTGTTTTTGAAGGTAAATTTAAATGAAGTCATGTCCATATCTATGTTCATGTCAAGGCTGGTCTTAGTGTTTTTAAAATAGGATATCCCTTCATATTTCATTGTCATTTTTTCAATGGTCGATTTGGTTTCAAGTAAGAATACTTCCATCGTAAAATCACCAGTTCCATTATGATTGAAGTTACTCAACTCAGCGTATAAATCCGAAACCGCATCGTCATAAACAAAATTTACGTTGTTAAATGCATAGGATTGTAACGCAAATTTCATGTCACTTGACGATTCTTCATCAACAACTTCTTGCTCATCGTTGGCTAAAGCAATATCATAATTAACACGACCATCATCTAGCGTTTTTATGGTAAAATCAGCATCACTTAACGCAAATTGTTTTACGCTAATTTGTGAACCAACAATAACTTTTTTGACATCAATGGTAAAGGTTAATTCGCGAATATTTGCTAAATCAATTCCTTCAAATGGCGCTTTTCCAGATACTTTTACATCGTTAATAACAAATGTTAAGTCTGGAAAACTTGATATTAGGGTTAAATCAAAATTTCCAAATTCAACGTTGGCATTTACCGTTTTGTTTGCTTCATCTTTTACAATTTGTACTATGTCATCCTTAAATATTAATGGAATCAGAACAACGAACACTAACAGGAGAAACAAAAGTCCTCCAACGATTTTTATAAGTAGTTTCATTTTTAGCTTTTAAAGTTTCAAATTTACAAAGTCGAATGCACTTTAACGAGGTAAGATTGAAAATGTTTGAAGCGAATTGTTAATAGTGTTTAAGTGATTTTATATTAATTCACAACGAACACAATTAATGGTTTTTGTTAATCGTGATTAACATTATCTGATGACATTGATTAGACCACCTTTACACTTTAAGTATTGCTATTAATGTAAACTCGCTTTATGCTTTTTAATTCATCAACCTTTTAAGTAAATCTGGGCGTTTCACTTTACTTAGTTTTTTAGAAATCCAATCACGATTTTCTTTTTTATACCAAAAGAAAAAGCGGTGTTGGTCTTGTTTTTCGTCTTTAGATTTAGCTGTAAAATGAGGCTTTAAAGTATATGGATGTACCCCTGAATAATACATTACTGTTGCTACAGTCATAGGAGTTGGCGTGAAGCCTTGCACCTGCTCTAACTGAAAACCAAGGTCTTTGGTTTCAACTGCTAAGTCGGCCATATCTTCTTCTTTACATGCAGGATGGCTTGAAATAAAATATGGAGTTAGTTTTTGTTTTAAATCGTATTTTTTATCAATGTTATCGAACATTTTTTTAAAACTTTTGAAATGCTCAAAAGCAGGCTTACGCATTATTTTAAGAGTGGCGCTTGAAGTATGTTCAGGAGCTACTTTTAATCGACCGGAAACATGTCTGGTTAACACTTGGGTCATATATTCCATTAAGGAAGCATTACCTTTTTTGTTGTACGATTTGGTTAATAAATCATATCTAATCCCACTTCCAACAAAGGCTTTTTTTACTTCAGGATGAGCATCCACTTTTTTGTAAAGCTCAGTCATTGGAGTATGGTCTGTATCTAAATTACTACAAACCACTGGGTGAATACAAGAAGGAGCTACACACCGATCACAAATGGATTGGTTTTTACCTTTTAACTTGTACATGTTTGCCGATGGACCACCTAAATCTGAGATGTAACCTTTAAAGTCTGGCATTTTAGTTACTTCATCCAATTCTTTTAAAATAGAATTTTCAGAACGACTAGCAATAAACTTTCCTTGATGTGCTGATATAGTACAAAAACTACAACCTCCAAAGCATCCACGGTGCATGTTAATCGAGAATTTAATCATCTCAAAAGCAGGAATCTTTCCTCGTTTTTTATATTTTGGATGTGGCTGACGCGTATAAGGTAAATCAAATGATTTATCAATTTCTCCTTCAGTCATTGTTGGGAATGGTGGATTGATAACCAACGTTTTATCACCGGTTATCTGAGTCAATCTGCGTGCTTGAGTTTTGTTTGACTCTTGCTCTATGTACTTGAAATTTGAAGCAAAGGTGATTTTATCATTAAGACAAGCCTCGTGAGATTGAAGTTGAAAATCTTCCCATTTTTTGTTAACTGGAACTTTGTCTTCAGCCAAGTAAGCTGTTTGTTTCACCATGGTTAATTGATGAAACGGAACTCCTTTTTTTAATAGTTGCACTACTTCTCGCAAAGGCTGTTCGCCCATGCCGTAAACCAATAAATCGGCTTTTGAAGTTTCAAGAATTGACGGCATTAATTTGTCACTCCAATAATCGTAATGCGTTACTCGGCGCAACGATGCTTCAATACCTCCAACTAAAATAGGTACATCAGGGTAAATATCTTTTAATATGTTTGAGTAAACAATACTTGCATAGTCTGGTCTGTAACCAGCCTCACCGCCCGGAGTGTAGGAATCGTCGTTTCGTTTTCGTTTGTTGGCCGTGTAGTGGTTCACCATTGAATCCATACAGCCCGAAGTAACACCAAAAAACAAGTTTGGTTTACCAAATTTTTTGAAGTCTTGTAAATTGTCGCGCCAGTTGGGTTGAGCAATGATGCCAACTTTTAATCCTTCGCTTTCAAGTATACGGCCTATTACAGCAGTGCCAAAACTAGGATGATCTACATAGGCATCGCCTGACACCAATACTACATCTAGCGAATCCCATTCGTGTTTTTTAACTTCTTTCCAAGTGGTAGGTAACCATCGCGTAAGAGGTATTTCGTAGTGTGGTTTCAAGCTGCGAAGATAGATTAAGCAACATTGTTTTGATTATTGATTTTGTCGATACAACAATTGGCTCGTTAATTCAATAATTGTAATACTTATCACCTAATTTATTGCTCTTTAATATTTGCTTTGCCCTATGAAAATTTTAGACCTAAAACTTTGGGCCATAGGAAGCTTAACTTTAGGACTTGCTCCTTTTGCACCTGAACCTCACATTTTCGGTAAATTAAAGTGGATTATGGGCGGTGCTGATGGCATGGGTGCAATGGATTGGTTTGATGTTGCATTACATGGAACGCCTTGGGTAATGTTGATTCTTTCTTTAGGGGTTTTGATAAGGCATAGATTGACTAATAAATAGGTATTTCGACTGGCTCAGTAATCGATTTATTTCGATTTTGAAGGATTTGAGTAAATTGGTACTTTGACAAGCTAAGTAACCAATAGATTTATAAACCATAGCTATTAACCACGTAATGCAATTGAGGAAAGCCTTTTTCAAAGTAATTTGAAGGCATAGGTTTAAATACCTCCTTTAAAAAGACGCTTACAATCACCTAAAAAAGTAGGAATTAAAGTTATTAAATATTCGTCAATAAGATTTTAGCCATTAATAGTTTGAGCAAGCAAACACCTGCGGAGTTACCTGCAAAAGGTTTATCGGTAAACGAATCAACTATGTATGTTTCAATCATGAAAACGACAAATTAAGATAGATACAATGATAAAATATTGGAAGCAGTAATGTTGTTCATCAATTTGAATTGCATCACGGTTAATGCCCCAACTTTTAAATATATTTACCTTTTGCCTGTTGATGGATAAAGTTGAACAAAATTTAAACAGTATTTTGAAGCGCTATTGGGGTTACGATACCTTTAGAGCCAAACAGCTAGAGGTTATTGAATCTATTGTAAACAAGCAAGATACATTAGCCCTACTCCCAACAGCTGGAGGTAAATCAGCCTGCTTCCAAGTTCCTGCCATTCATCTGGATGGAGTCTGCTTGGTGGTAAGTCCTTTAATTGCCTTGATGAAAGATCAAGTTTTGCAGTTAAAAAAGAGACAAATACCGGCAGCTGCTTTGATTTCAGGTATGAGTTACCGCGAAATTGATATTGCTTTAGACAATTGCCGAGCTCGAAAAACCAAGTTGCTTTACATTAGTCCAGAACGGTTGCAGTCAGAAGATATGCGAACGCGTTTATCAAATATTCCTATTTCGTTTATAGCTGTTGATGAAGCACACTGTATATCGCAATGGGGATACAATTTTAGGCCTTCTTACCTTAAGATATCTGAATTCAGAGAACTACACCCTACTGTGCCAGTTATGGCGTTAACGGCCACCGCAACGCCCAAAGTGGTCATCGATATAATGGACAAATTACTTTTTAAAAAGCCTTTGGTTTTTTCGAAAAGTTTTGAAAGGAAAAACATTGCTTACAAAGTGTTTTTTGAGGAAAGCAAATGGGACCGTTTGGTTAAGATTTTTTCTGACTTCAAAGGCAGTGGTATTATTTACACGCGCAACAGAAAACTAACCAAAAGCATATCTGATTACTTGCAACGTCAGAACATTTCTGTTGATTTTTACCACGCAGGCTTGTCTTCAGAAATTAGAGACGCAAAACAAAGCGCCTGGACTGTTGGACAAACCAAAATTATTGTGGCTACCAATGCGTTTGGAATGGGCATCGATAAATCTGATGTTCGTTTGGTTGTTCACTTGCATATTCCTGATAATTTAGAATCATATTTTCAAGAATCAGGAAGAGCAGGAAGAAACGATAGCTATGCTGAGGCCATTACTCTTTTTGAGCAAAAGGATGTAGATGATTTAATGCACCGTATTGATAGTCAGTTCCCTCCTAAAAAATTCATTAAAGCTGTTTACACCGCATTGGGCAGCTTCTTTCAATTGGCTGTTGGTGGCGGTATCAATGAAAGTTTTGAATTTGATTTAGAAGCCTTTGCTACTCGTTTTAATTACAACCGCTTTGAAACCTACAATGCCCTTGTAATTTTAGAGAAAGATGAATACTTAACTCTATCAGATTCAATATCGTTACTGAGCCGCTTACAATTTACTTGTACTAATTTAGAGTTATACGATTTTCAATTGCGCAATCCAAACCTCGACCCACTAATAAAACATTTATTACGAGCATACTCAGGTATGTTTGATCATCATGTAAAAATAAAGGAGCATCAAATTGCTAGAGCTGTAAAAGCTACGGAACAAGCCGTAATTAAAGCGCTTAAATATTTGAGCACTATTAAATTAGTTGATTTTATTCAGGCATCGAACAAACCAAAATTGATTTTTTTAAAAGACAGAATCCATTCTGATCACTTAACAGTATCATACGAAAACTACGAAAGGCGAAAGGAAGATCTTAAAAGCCGGATTGAGGCAATGGCCAACTACCTTAAAAACGATAAAGTTTGCAGAAATATTCAATTGCTTGCCTACTTTGGTGATGACAATGGTAAAAAATGTGGGCACTGCGATGTTTGCTTAAAATCAGAAGTACTGAACCAAACAACTATTGATGTTATTGACGATAATATAGAACGAGCAATTTCAAATAAACCCATTTCGGTTCACGATTTAATTGCTAAACTAAATCCTACCAACGAGAAAGCTTTTATTCAGCACATCAATTGGTTGATTGAAACTGGCAAATTGAGCTACGACTCAAAGCAGATGGTAAAGTGGAATGCTTGATTCACATTGCCCTCATTTTGTTAACTTTCAGAGACTTTTTACTGGCTTTCAGAGTCTTAAAATAGCCTTTTTAGAAGTTTTTGGATAGGTTATCTTGGTGAGCGGACCATTAAATTTTGCTTTGTTGCTAAATGTCATAAAGGCCGTTGCTAAATACCATGTTCGAATAGGTAGATTACTGTTTTCCATCATGCTACCCCTATGTAAAGTAGCACGAAACCATAATTTCTTACATTGCCATTACCATCTTGATTGTAGCCAATAATCACAATTGTTTCCGCAACGTTTACATCTTATTCCTTCATTTTCTCTTTGTTTGCGAAAATGAGCTCTACAACTTTCTTGCGTTGGAAAGTTCTCTATAAATGATAGTATTGTCATTGATCTTTGTTTTCAATTATTATCAAAGAAAAAAACTTACTAAGTAACTTATTTATGTTGTGGTATTATTACAGGGAAACAGTAAATATTTTTAAATTTGTTTACAATAAGTTAAAAAAATAGAATTTTTCTAAACCTTTTATTCGCTAAAAAAACATGAGAAAATTAATTATCTTTTTGTTGTTCAGTATTTCTTTTAGTTTATTCAGCCAAGATTGCAAACAATCCTTTGACAAAAAAATTAAAGATGTTACAGAAACAAGTGATGGAAATTTCACTTTCATATCCGATAATTTTAAACTTACAAAAGTAAATTCGAGTTTTGATACCATTTGGCAAAATAGTCACCTAGATACTTCGGGTAATATATTGTTAAAAATTCGATCAACTTTTGATGGGGGTTACATTGGCGTCGGAAGTGGTTCAAGAGGCAATTTATTTAAAATTGATAGTTTAGGTGATTCAGTTTGGGTAAAAGATTGCCAAATATTGGGCTTTGGCCCATTTGGAGGATATAAAATATCTGACATACTCCAAACTTCAGATAGTGGATTTGCATTTATTGCCGTATATGGCCATATGAGTAATAACTCTGCAGTTGTTAAAATAGATAATCTTGGAAATATTCTTTGGAGTAACATGGGAATTTTAAGTAATCCTAACTCCTTTGATAACCAGGCTAAAAATATCATTGAATCTGACAATGGAGATTTAATTGTAAGTGGAATAGTTAATGTATACTTTCCGACAAACAATACTTATTCCTATTTATATAGATTTAATAATTTAGGTGACAGTGTTTGGGCAAAAACTTATGATAATTATCATTTTAATTCTTTTCTAAATGACAGCGATGGAAATTTTATAATCGCAGGTCAGGAAATTAATGCATCTAATATTGCTGCACCAAGAATAATAAAAATTAATACCTTAGGAGATACTGTTTGGACTAAACAGAAGAAAGCTCATTTAATCAATACTGTCCAATTAGCTGACAATGGTTATGTTTTCGGTGGATCTATAGATTCAAATTCCACCTTCAATAGTTCCTACTTTTTAAAAACTAACAAAAAAGGGGAAACACAATGGTCGAGAAGTTTTGAGGAAGATACCACAAATAGTCAACTCAACATGATTTTAAGGTTAAGAGATAACTCTTATTTATTGTTTGGGGAAGATTACCCCAATTTTTCCTCTTTAAATAATCATATGGATTACAGGATTAAAGTGGATTCTTTGGGATACTGCAAAATTGCCAGTAATTCAATTGCCGAAGTTGATTCTCCATCAATAATTAATTGCTATCCAAATCCTACCAATCAAGATGTTTTTATTGAAACGTGGGGGGATTATAATGGAAACATTAAAACAGAAGTTTTCACTTTAACTGGTGATAAATTAATGAAGACAGATAGCAATTTAATTAGTTTAGCTGATTACCCCAAAGGTATTTACTTCTTCAAAATAATTTATGGAAATTCTGCAGATAAAATTAAAGTAATTAAAATAATTAAGAACTAAAGATCTTTAACCAAAAACTTAGTTAATAATTAACCTGCACGGTTTAAATCTATTGTATCGCCTTGTTTATCAACACTTTTTCTGAGCTTAAAAACTTTGTGTTTTGATGTTTCAGAATCTAAAAAGGAATATGAAACATAATATCCATTTGTACTCTTAACTGTTCTGGCCATTTTATATTTCACTCTTTGCATTCATAAAATTTTGGATAGCTTTTTATGAATTTTGTAAAATTTTTGGATAAGTTATTAGATAAGTAACACAAAAAGGCCTATTAACATTGCTTTTCAGCGTTTAAGTCTTGAATGCTTGATTGAATATAAATTTACATGCCTTATTTTACCTGTGAAGAATTTGATAAATCACTACACCCAAAATGAAGGAAATCAATATTAAAATCCCTATAATTCTCCTTTATTCATAGCATTCTAGTTGTTTAATTGAAGATGCATTTGAGTATGAAATATAAACGGTAAAAAAGTAATACATGTAAAAAAAATAGCTTATAGTTCAGTTCATTCTATAATCTCGTAGTCAATTTTTAATTTCCGTAAAGCTCTTAAAGCAGAACCGGAGTTTACATCTTCCACCTCAATATCTACAGCATCTCCTTCTAATAGTATATCAGTAAGTTCATTCGACAAGGACTCCCCAATATTTGATGAAACCTCAGCAATACATTTGGCTATAGCTCTCCTATCTGGCCTTTGAGAATCACATGACAATAAGTTTAATTTCATAATACTAATTTATTAATTCAATCTACTAGAGTTGAGATAAGTCTGGATTATACTTAAACCTTATCAATCAATTACACACAATGTGAGTTCGTAAAATAACCACTCAAATCTAACTAACTTTATCTTGATTTTGTGGCTTGATTGTAAATACATATCGGGGGGAAGCAAACGTTAAATTTTCGGAAATTTAATTGTGACCTAATTTTAGGTTTTTAGCCTGCTGTCTAGTGAAATTATTGCCCATTGTAAAAGAATAAAATAGCCACAATTGGAGTGCAGATCGATTGTTGTGAAGATTTACCAACCAAAGTATGCGCCATTCGCTTGGTTTGCTTTAAAATTAGTGGAAGGCAATAGTCTTACTTTGATAAACTATTGGCTTATTTTTTATTTACGTTTATTCCTATCATTTATATTTCACATATATATCACCTGTTTTAACTTTAGCTGGTAATTCCTTAATAAATTGATCCAGGGTTCTCACTTTTGTTGATCTTAATGTGTTCCATTCAATATTGTATCCGTCCTGTTTTTGCACCTTTCAATGAATAGCTCACTAAATGTGCATACTTCACTAATACTTGATATAAATATATCTTTTTGCCCTTCCTTACTTCCTAAGCCAAGTTGAAGATTTCTTTTTTAAGCTGTTTTATCATATCTTTTCTTTCAGTTTCGTTTAGTCTAGCTTTTTGCTTGTGCTTAAAGCTAAGGTGAGACTTTGAAATTACCATTCAAAAACAAGCTGACTTTATTTTGTGTTTGTACCTTGAATAGATGGTAAATATAAATAAGTTCATGGAGTTATGGAATAGCAGTAATAGCGTAAATAACGACTATTGTGAGTGTTGATAAACCTACCTTTTACTCAGCTTTTATAAGACAGCAGAACTTTGATCGGTGGTTGCTGAGTTTACTTCGATCAACTCAGCAAAAGCTTCGAAGTACGAACTCCACCTCTATACGATAAGCTTTTGTTTTTTTCATTAATCGGCCAAGTGTTCGTTGCAATTAGAACTGAATTCCAAAATCAGCAGGAAACTGAACAGGTGTTTCCTCTTTATTTTCACCTAAATTTTACCTTAAATCGATTTCAATTCCACGAGCGATGGTTGAAATAGGAACATCATTGGATGTACCTGCCCTCTATAGTTTGCTATCTAGCCCGAAAGCAAACTATGTATTTTATTTAATTTATTAAAGATGATATGAATGCTGAATTATAACTTAATTGTATCTTTAAAACATTCAATTTTGTTTTGAAATATTAGCGATTCTGGCAAGTTTTCATGAGTTCCTCTCTCAAAAAAAGCTAGCTTTCCTTTTGTCTTGGCGTGCGCTATTAGAACCGATTCGTCTAAATCTCCATGTAAAATAAATACTAGGCAATTCACTTTCTTTGTGTTTTCTGCTGAAAATAAAAGGTATCTAAAAATAATGCTCAGGGGCCTAAATAGCATTTCTTCTGACATTAATAACTGCATACTTCTACAGGGTTAATATAAAATAAATATCTTTGGTGCCTTAGAATATGTAATACATTATTCCGTATTATACACTTGAATTTGGGGTATAACCTTGGATTTGTACATTTAATGAACAGAAAAAAGTAATTAACCATTTTGAATTCTAAAGAAGATAGCCCCAGCACATTTCAATCAGTTAACGAATTAGTCACTGCTCTTTGCGAAGAAGAGCGGATGACCTTTACTGAAATAATACAATCAATAAACCTTCCAAGCATTGCTTTTGAGCACTTCTCCACTTGGTCCAGCGAATGCTACACAAGAAATTGCATCGTTGAAAATGAAAAATTCGAGTTAATTCTACTTTGCTGGCAAAAAGGACAACTTACACCGATTCATGACCATGGCGGTAAAGAATGTTGGGTGAAAATTATCCAAGGAGAATTTAGAGAAACCCTCTATAAATTAGATAAAGCTGGTGAACTCAATGCGATTAAATCGAGCATTTCAAAGCCTAGCGACATCTCTTATATGATCGATTCAATGGGCTTCCACCGATTAGAAAACATACATAATGAAAGAAGTATGTCTCTTCATTTATATGCAAAGCCAATTAGAAATTGTCAATTATTTGATGAAAATTCAAAAACATTTGTAAGTAAGAAAATGTCTTATGATAAATGCTTTTGAATTGAGACGAACATAAAACAATAAAAATTACATGCCTGATATTAGTAGTGATTTAGTTCTATTTAACGAACTAGTGGAAGTTTTAATAAATGAAGAAGAGCAACATCCAGTGGCTAATCGGATAGACTCGAACAAACTTTATAAGTCTGTAGATCTTTCTTTGAAAACATCTCCAATGGTAGATGATGCGTTTAAATCTGTATTAAAAGAAGTTATTGTTTCCACTCCAAAAACCGCCACAAACTTGTTCTTTAACCAACTTTTTGGTGGCAGACAAGGCAAGGCTATTTTAGGTGATCTACTTGCGGTAATGCTTAATAACAGCATGTATACCTACAAAGTTGCTGGCCCTCAGGTGGGAATTGAACAGGAAATTATCAGACAGACTTGTAACATAATTGGTTATGGTTCTCAAAGTAACGGTACTTTCCCTACAGGAGGTTCAATGAGTAATTACATGGCCTTGATTATGGCTCGTGATGCCAAGGATTCTGATTTTAGATCTAAGGGTATGTCAAAACCAATGGTTATTTATACCTCTAAAGAATCACATTATTCAAATGCTAAGAATGCGAGTTTTGCTGGAATCGGAAGAAACAACATCCGATATATCCAAGCAGATTCAAAAGGACGGATACTTTCGACTGCATTGGAAAAACAGATCAAAATCGACATAAATAACGGATTTATTCCTACATATGTGAACGCAACTGCTGGCACAACTGTTTTAGGCGCTTTTGATCCAATTGATAAAATTGCTGATATCACAGAAAAGTACGGAATTTGGCTCCATGTTGATGGAGCTTACTGTGGAAGTGTGATTTTTAGCGACAAATACAAACATCTTGTAAACGGAATAGAACGATCGAATTCATTCAGTTATAATGCACACAAAATGCTTGGAACACCAATGACCTGTTCTATCATTTTGGTGAATGATAAAAAGCAATTGCACGATTCGTTTAGTAATGAAGCTGATTATTTGTATCAAACAGATGGTGACGATTTTAATCTTGGTAAAACTTCGTTCCAATGCGGAAGAAGGAATGATGCATTAAAATTTTGGACGCTTTGGAAATCCGTTGGAACAGATGGCTTGAAGCATATTGTAGACAAACAATTTGAACTCGCAGATGTTGCTAGTGACTACGTTAGAAGCAATCCGGATTACACATTATACAGTTTTGAAGATTCAATCTCTATCTGTTTTAATTATAAAAATATTGACCCAATAACGCTTTGCTCCGCGTTGTATGAAAATCAAGTTACAGTGGTAGGCTTTGGCGCTTTTGAGAACGATACTTTTATTCGGTTGGTAACCATTAATGCGAACAATGAGAAAGTGGATCTCCTGAACTTCTTCAAGGTACTAGAAGAATTTGTTGAGAAGACTCCAAATTTAACAAAAGTTAAGAAAGAGATTTAATATACCAGTGCTCAGATATAGGGCATCAAAACCTTTGTCTTGAATCACCTCTAACATGAAAGATCTAATATTGTTTTTAAACCTTTGCTTTAGTGCGTTTTTTTTTAGGTTATCCGTTTGATTTAAAAACCGCTACCGCGATTTAATTATAGCTGACTTGTTATTGTACTTTGCTCTGGAGGGAATATTTTTGAGACGATATACCCTACCAACATTGCTAAGGCGAAAGAAGGTGCGAGAACATCCAATTCTATAAAATAGGCCCCTATTCCTTCCATATTTGACGCCACAAACTTAAAGAATATCACTGCTACAAATCCGGTAATCATAGAAGCAATAGCTCCTTTTTCAGAATATCCTTTCCAAAATATTGATAGAATGATTACAGGACAGAAAGTGGCCGCAATTCCAGACCAACCAAAAATCATAATCCAGAAGATCTGCCTTTCAGGGTAAAGATAATATAATATAATGGCAATTCCAAGTGCCGAAAGTGCCATCCCAATTGTAACTAACCTCGAAAATTTAGTTAAGTCTTCATCTTTTAAATCAGGTCTGAATATTTTCTGATAGAAGTCGCGTGTAATGGCACTAGAGGCAAGAATGAGAAGAGAGTCAATTGTTGACATAATCGCTGAAAGCACAATAGCAATAAAAATTGCCACTAAAATTGTAGGTAAGAATTCGTTGGTTATCATGCTTAAAACATTTTCTCCGCCGGTCCCTAAAATGACTTCAGGGTCTTGTCCTTCTTGCGTGAAATAAATTCGAGCAAGAATACCAATCGTTACTGCAGCTGCATCGGTTAATAGTGTAAAAAGGAGTGCAACCCATTTTCCTTTATCGATCTCTTTTTCGCTTTTTATAGACATAAATCGAACATAAACTTGCGGTGATCCTAAGAAGCCCAATCCAATCATTGAAAAACCGAGAATCGTAAATAAGTTCATCCATCCGTCATCACTTCTCCCCATAATTTGAGTTAGCGTCGGATCAATAGCGTTCAAGCCTTCAGTAACACCAGCTCCATGATCCATTGAGAACCACACTACAATTGGTAGTAACACTAAACCGAAAAACATAAGAACTCCTTGGAACATGTCTGACCAAACCGCGGCAACGAAGCCGCCAATGAAAATATAGACAAGAACAATAGCAAACCCAATTAGTGCTCCAATTCGATAATCTATGTTAAGCATCGACTCAAAAGCAATTCCCGTTACATCCATTTGGGATGCAACATAAATTACAACGAAAACAACCAGTACAGAAGCAGAGATAATTCTTAGACTGTTTGTGGATGATTTAAAATGAGCTTCAAGATAATCAGGTATAGTAATGGCTTTGTATTGATCAGACAGCGTTTTAAATCGTTTGGCCATAAATTGCCAAGAAATAAAAACACCAAATAATTCACCAGCAACTACCCAATAACCAGAATAGCCAGCCATTGCCCCCATTCCGGTCAAACCGATTAAAAGCCAACCAGACTCACCGGTTGCCCTAGCAGAAAAAGCAACAGCCCAAAAGCCCATCTTTTTTCCTCCCACATAATAATCGCTCATACTTTTAACCCTCCGCGAGGCTAGTATTCCGATCAAAAATAAAATTGCAACGTAAATTGCTAAAACGATAATTTTTATAATCATTATTTTTTAGTTGCTCTCTGTTATAATCGTAATACTGAGCGATACAAAAAGTATCATTTATTATTATGTGTTGGTATTTTCAGAAAAACGCTAGCTTCTAGGAAAGTATTTATTAGTTAAATTTCATCCAACTTACTGACGTTATTAATTATTTGTTCCAACTAACCTCAATTTCATAATTAAACCTAAAATAAAGGTAATATTGAATAGTAATCAACTACTTTTTGAGCCATATTTTTACCTGTTCATCAGTTGATTAAAAACTAACACTACACCAAGAGAATAATATTATTACTAAAGTTATAATATTGTTTATAAAAAAAATGTCAGATATTATAATGAAGCTAACCACTACATTAATTTAGGTTAACGTCTATATGTTATCTTCAAAAGTAAGATTATTACTGATTAACTTACGAAACAAATAAAACAATTTGAGTTTATTAAAAAATTAAAATTGAGGTTTGATTTGTTTAAATCGATAAGCTATAGTACTTTTACTAAGTAAAAAATTAGAGTTTGATGCAATAAAGTTTAAATTTAAAATTTCATGTTAAAAAAATTCAAAAAATCCGAATTAATAATTCTTACCAGTATAGTAGCTTTAATTTTAATATCTGAGTACCACTTTGTTGTTATGAATAATCCCATGAGGGCAATATTTCTTGGACTATGGCCGCCAACTATGGTTGGCTTATTAATTTATTTTAATTTGAAAAAAAAGCAATAGGTTTTATGGATAATATTGACATAATTGTATATACAGCTATTGTTTTTATTTCATTTATTTCATTTATCGTTATGACGATTAGGGAATTTAATGAGATGAATAAGAGCCAAAATCAATCTAAAAAAAACACAGATGCTCCCTCAAATTAGAGAAATTAAAGAATGCCAAAAATTAATTCGTAGATTATTTTATTGTTTTAAACCCTTTTTGTAAGAATAAGCAACAACTCTTTCTCATAAGCTGATCTCAGTCTAGAAACAAAGATTAAGTTGTTACCATTTTATTACTCTTTCTGGCATTTTTAACTACACATCTGAGTCATTAATAAAAGATTTTTAAACTAGTTTGGTAGTCCACGTTTCAACTAAGTTGACTCTACAAAGTTTTACCCTGAAAGTCAAAGAATATCCCAAAACCTCTTTTTAGTTTTTATAACTAGTCGAAAACTAAGTTCTAAGTGGATACTGACCCTATATTTAAAAATGTATGGACACAAACATATATTTATTAAAACACTATCAAGAAGTTCATAAACAAAATTGTATCAACGTTTTATTAATTCAAAATAAATTAAACTATTAAAATATTCCCATTTTATAAATTGTTAGAGGATAGCTTTCTAAAACAATAATTCAAAAAAAGGGTTACTAACTTTCAATAATCCTACTTCATGCATTTTATTATAAATAGATTTCTTCTAAAAACAAATTGCTTAATATAACTGAAACTCATCAAAGCCATTTGATACATTCTTACCTTTGATGCTTCAAAAGTCAATTATGGATTTAACCCACGAAATCAGTAAGCGAAAAACCTTTGCCATCATCAGTCACCCTGATGCTGGGAAAACGACATTAACTGAAAAGTTTTTGCTTTTTGGTGGAGCCATTCAAACAGCTGGAGCGGTTAAATCGAATAAAATTGAGAAAACAGCCGCTTCCGATTTCATGGAAATTGAAAAACAAAGAGGCATCTCGGTTGCTACCTCTGTAATGTCGTTCAACTACAAAGACAAACTAATTAACCTTTTAGATACTCCTGGTCACAAAGATTTTGCTGAAGACACCTACCGAACATTAACTGCAGTTGATAGTGTAATACTCGTTATTGATTGCGTAAAAGGTGTTGAGGAACAAACTGAAAAGTTGATGGAGGTTTGTAGAATGCGTAACACACCCGTTATCGTTTTTATAAATAAAATGGACCGCGAAGGCCGTGATGCTTTTGAACTTTTAGATGAATTAGAAAACAAGCTAAACATTAAAGTAAGACCTCTGAGTTGGCCTATTGGCATGGGCTATAATTTTCAAGGTGTTTACAATATTTTTAACCAAAGTTTACGCTTTTTTGATGTAGATAAAACCAAAATCGCAAAAGATATTGTTGAACTTAAAGATTTAAGTGACGAAGTTTTAGAAACACTGATTGGTGATGAAGAAGCTGTTGAACTACGTGATAATGTTGAGCTAATTGATGGAGTTTATGAACCGTTTAATGATAAAGCTTATTTATCAGGAAATCTTGCTCCTGTTTTTTTTGGTAGCGCTCTAAATAATTTTGGTGTTCAAGAATTACTCGACACCTTTATTAACGTTGCGCCTTTGCCTAAGTCAAGAGTTAGTACCGAGCGTGAAGTTCAACCAACTGAAAGTAAATTTTCGGGATTTGTTTTTAAAATTCACGCCAACATTGATCCTCGACACCGCGATAGAATTGCCTTTTTAAGAGTTTGCTCAGGTAAATTTGAACGCAATAAGTTTTACCATCATGTAAGGTTAAAGAAAGATGTTAAATTTTCGAATCCAGCAACATTTATGGCTCAAGATAAAAGTGTGATTCAAGAAGCTTACCCGGGTGATGTAATTGGATTATACGATACGGGTAACTTTAAGATTGGGGATACTTTAACGCAAGGTGAAAAAATGTATTTCAAAGGAATACCAAGTTTCTCACCTGAAATTTTCAGAGAGGTAATTAACAAAGACCCAATGAAATCAAAACAGTTGGAAAAAGGCCTGCGTCAGCTTACCGAAGAAGGTGTTGCTCAACTTTTTACCCAATCTATTGGAAACAAAAAAATCATTGGCACCGTAGGTGAACTTCAATTTGAGGTAATCCAATACAGACTTAAAAACGAATATGGCGCTTCGTGCGATTTTAGAGCATTAAACTTTCATCAGGCATGTTGGATGACCACCGACCGCAAAGACCGACTTAAAGAGTTTGTTCGAATCAAACATCAAGAAATTGCCGAAGATAAAGACGGTAATTACGTATTTTTATCTCCCTCGGCTTGGATGCTAAAAATGGCAAAAGACAACTACCCTGAAATCACATTTCATCATACTTCAGAGTTTAAGGTGGCTTAAATTTTGAATTAATTCTAATAACTCTACTTTCTACAACTAAAATTTTTAAATGAAAAAAGTCCTTCTTCTTATTGCCTTCTTGTCGTTCCAGTTTTTAGGTAAAACTCAAGGGCTACAGCAACTAACTTTCGGCACTCCAAACTCGTTAGAGGTGTTAACATGGAATTTAGAGCATTTCGCTAAAAGCGGACAAACCACAATCGATTCAACCGCATTAGTAATTAAGTCGCTTAACGCTGATATAATTGCATTTCAAGAAATTGATACCGATGCTGATTTCAGCACACTGATAAACAGTCTTTCAGGATGGGATGGTTTTTATGATGGTCGAGCATCACTTGCCTTAGCTTACATCTATAATGCTGATGTTATTGATTTTAAATCTAGCTATCAAATTTACGCTTCGTCAAGCTATTCACGCCCATTTCCAAGACGCCCTTTTGTAATGGAATTTAAGTTTATGAACGAAGAGTATATTTTAATTAACAACCATTTTAAATGTTGTGGTGATGGCTCAATTGATTTGAACGACGATTACGATGAAGAAACAAGGCGACTTGAAGCAACAGATTTACTTAAGCTGTATATTGACAACAATTTAAGCAACAAAAAAGTAATTGTCGTTGGCGATTTAAATGATGTACTCACCGATTCGCCAAGCGACAACGTTTTTCAAAATATTATTGAAGATACAATACAGTATGTATTTGCTGATATGCAAGTTGCGCAAGCAGGTAACGCAGGTTGGTCGTACCCAAACTGGCCTTCGCACATTGATCATATTTTTATAACCAATGAGCTATTTGCCGATTTTAAAAAAGACAGTTCTGAGTGTAAAACAATAAAAGTTGATAAGGCTATGAACGGCGGGTTTTCTGCCTACGATTCAAAAATATCAGACCACCTACCAGTTGGATTGAAGTTACATGTTAAAGTTCCTGATACAACGAACAACGATACCACAACCATTGATACAACTCTCTCAATAAATCAAATTATTAAACCACAATTAAAGGTTTATCCTAACCCATCGGCAAAAACCATTAATGTTTATGTTGGTGACATGCATCTTTCAGGTGTTTTAAACCTCTACTCTATTAAAGGTCAATTGGTTTTATCTGAAATTATTGAACAAGCTGCTAATTATTACAGGTTTGATGTTAGTAGATTGAACAAGGGCATTTATGAATTAAAACTCCAATCAGAAAGTAAGACTACTATCAGTAAAAAAATAGTTATTCAATAATTTATTACTCTTATAGCTTATTTTCAGGTACTTATAAAATTACTTTATTTTCTTTCCTCATCTTAATAACTAGCTGTAATTCACAAAGACCCACCTGGTACTTCTTTTGGTTTTACCTGAAGATCTAAGTCAATCCCCTCTTAAGTCAGATTCTAATTTACATGTAAAGAGCAATTTTGCTTTTGATATATCAATGCGAGTTTGAGGCATAATGCTTACAAAAGAATAAAAACCGTCCGTCAGAACATTTAGCCTAGCTTTGCCGCCATTAAAATAATATATGCAATTTAAAGATTTAGGCATTATAGAGCCAATACAAAAGGCTCTTGCCGACCAGGGTTATTCTAACCCAACCCCAATACAAGAACAAGCGATACCAATACTACTAAAAGGAAAAGATTTATTAGGCTGTGCTCAAACCGGAACAGGTAAAACTGCCGCTTTCGCAATCCCAATTTTACAACGACTCTATCAGGAAAATCCTGTTAAAGGGCAACGAAAAGTAAAAGCGTTAATAGTAACACCAACAAGAGAACTAGCCATACAAATTGGTGAAGGTTTTTCTGATTATGGTAAATACACAAACCTTAAAAATACCGTAATTTATGGTGGCGTTAAGCAAGGCTCACAAACCGATGCTTTAAAGCGTGGCGTTGACATTTTAGTTGCTACGCCAGGTCGTTTACTCGATTTGATGCAACAAGGCTTTATTTCACTTAAGAATGTTGAAGTTTCAGTTCTCGATGAAGCGGATCACATGCTCGACATGGGATTTATTCACGATATAAAAAAGATAATAGCCAAACTCCCTCAACACAGGCAATCACTGTTTTTCTCAGCAACTATGCCTCCTGACATTGTTCGATTATCAAAAGAAATTTTAGGTGACCCTGAAAAAATTACCATTAAGCCAACACAAACTACAGCTGAAAAGGTTGAGCAAACGTTGTATTATGTTACCAAAAAAGATAAAATTGAGTTATTAACTCACCTGATTGATACAATTAATGCTTATACCATTTTGGTGTTTTCAAGAACCAAGCATGGTGCCGATAAAATTGTAAAAAAGCTTGAAAAATCAAAAATTAAAGCTGCTGCAATTCACGGAAATAAATCGCAAGGAGCGCGTCAACGAGCATTGAACAATTTTAAAAATGGAGCTACTCAAGTTTTGGTTGCTACCGATATTGCTGCTCGTGGAATTGATGTTGAAGATTTGGCCATGGTGGTAAATTTTGATTTACCAAACATACCTGAAACCTACGTTCACCGTATTGGTAGAACCGGTAGAGCAAATGCTAGTGGTATTGCTCTTTCGTTTTGCGATGTTGAAGAAAGACCTTTTTTACGTGACATTCAGAAACTGATTAATCAAAAAATAATGATTGTTGAAGATCATCCTTATGTTGATGATTCAATTGAATCAAATGCGCCTAAGCCAAAGCAACAAAACAACCACAACCAAAGACGAAACAACCACAACAGACCTAAACCTAAAGGCAACTCTGGGTTTTCAGTTGGTGGTAAAAGAAGTTTTAATAGATAAAAGCTACAAATCAGACTATCTCATCAGCCAAAATCAGCATGTCCTTAGGGTTAATGATATTTTGGCTGTAACCTTTTTTAGTGATCTTTATCATTGATAAACCAATTTGAGTTGTATTGACTATAGCATTTGGCGCCATAATTTTCATGAGCTTTAGCCACCACGTTAAGTAACTAACTAAAAACCTATAAAATTTACTACTGGGCAATATTCCTCGTAATGGAATTATACCTCCGGGACGGAACATAAAAGCTTGTTTAAAGCCAAGTTTTATTATATCGTTTTCAGTTTTACCCTTTACCCTAGCCCACATGGCTCTTACTTTTTCGGAAGAGTCCGTGCCTTGCCCTGAAGCTTAGATAAATGTGCTATGAGGATTAACCTTAACCAACTGGTTAGCTAAAGCTAAAGTAAAATCGTAGGTCATTTTGGTGTATTGTTCTTCCTTCATT
>TARA_B110000037_G_scaffold82591_1_pt1 | contig 46874 bp, 48 predicted proteins | sample TARA_B110000037 | Tara Oceans TARA_B110000037 (sample SAMEA4397196) | marine metagenome | biome: Polar Biome; feature: [MIX] marine epipelagic wind mixed layer (ENVO:01000061); material: water (ENVO:00002006), including particulate matter (ENVO:01000060) such as... | depth 10-100 m | reverse complement strand
TATTATGTATTGAAGAACTTTAATCGCAAAAACCCTAAAGAGTTTAATGAAAAAATAGCGTTTTTAACGCACAAAGGGTTGGATGTGCAGGATACGCAAAATAAAGAAAATAACTTGTTTCATATTGCTTTAGAAGATGCTAATAATATGGACTTGTTAAAGCGTTTATATACAATGAAAATTAACGTGAACGCTAAAAATAAAGAGGGGATGTCTCCGCTACATAAAGCTGTTATGAAAGCAGAAAATGACGTGGTTTTAAAATATTTAATTTCTATCGGCGCAAATAGATTGGCAAAAACAAGTTTTGGAGAAACAGTTTACGATTTAGCCAAGGAAAACGAGTTACTAAGCAAAAACAATATTGATATTAATTTTTTAAAATAAGAGTATGAGACCTTTATTAAGTTTAAGAGTAATTTCAATATTTGCAATAGTTGCGTTTGTTTTACTTGGATTTAAAACGAACGATGCAAAACCATCATCTTATAAATGCATGATTCAAATGACCAATTATTTAGGAGAAGGTGCATACATCGCAATTTCATTAATAAATTCAAAAGACGAATATGAGGCAACTTTGTACGTACAAGGAGATGATGATGAGTGGTATTTTGATATTAAAGAATGGTGGGGTTTTCAAGGAAGAAAACGAACTACTATTGATGCCATTACAGGCGCGACTATAAGTGGTGGCGAACGTGCGATAAGTGTGATTCAAATCGATGATGAAAAAATAGATAGAGGGTATAAAATCCGGTTCGAATCTGCTGTTGAAGATCAAGAGTACTATAAAGATGATGTTGAATTTGAACTTACTTCAGAATCTATAAAAAGTAAAGTTGGAGGAAATGGTTTTATACGTTATGTGCGCATGATACCTCAATAATATATAACAAAAATGACCATTTCTATATGGAGATATAGCCACCTAATATTAGCTATATCTTCTTCTATATTCATATTAATAGCAACTTTAACAGGTATTGTTTTAGCATTAGAACCTATTTCAAATCAGTTAAAACCATATGCTATTAAAAATACAGATACGCTTTCTATTTCTAAAACTATAGAAACTTTAAAAGTAGAATATGATGAAGTAATTAGTTTAGAAATAGATGAAAACGATTTTATTTTAGTTTCAGTTTTTACAAAAGAAGGGAAAAACGAAAGGTTTTATATAAATCCGTTTACGGCTAGAAAAATAGGAGATATTATTGAAAAAAAATCTATTTTTAAGTTTGCAACCAATTTACATCGCTCTTTATTTTTAAAATCTACAGGAAGAGTTATTGTTGGTGTTGTCACATTATTACTATTTTTCATAGCCGTTTCAGGTGTTGTTTTAATTGTAAAGCGACAAGGTGGAATAAGTCGATTTTTGTCAAAAATAGTTAAAGAAAACTTTAAACAGTATTACCATATTATAATCGGGCGTTATGTTTTAATTCCTATGATTATTATTACTATAACAGGTATTTATTTATCCTTAGAAAAATCTTTATTTTTTACATCGCACAAAGAATTAGTTAAATTAAATAATGAAAGTATTGCTGAAACACCAAAAGTAGCCGTTACAGATTTTAATATTTTTAAGAGCACTTCTTTAAAAGATATGAGACATCTTGAGTTTCCTTTTTCTGGTGCTGCTGAAGATTACTTTGTTTTAAAATTGAAAGATAGCGAGTTGCTTATTAATCAATATAACGGTAAGGTAGTGAGCGAAAAAGAGCAAGGTTTAATTGCTTTAATTTCACGTTGGAGTTTGTTATTGCATACAGGTCAAGGTTCTACATTATGGTCTATTGTTTTATTACTAACTTGTCTTTCTATCTTATTTTTTATCTATTCAGGATTTGCCATAACACTAAAACGCAGAAGAAACAGCAGTAAGATTAGTAATGAATTTAGTAAAGATGTTGCAGAGTATATTATTCTTATCGGCTCAGAAACAGGAAGTACTTCGGTGTTTGCTAATATTTTATATGAAGCATTAATTACTCAAGGAAAACAAGTTTTTGTCTCAGATTTAAACAACTATTCAAGTTATAAAAGAGCAAAACATTTAGTGGTCTTTACTTCTACTTATGGTGATGGAGAACCTCCAGAAAACGCAAAAAATTTCCAGAAATCACTTTCAAAAATTAATCCACAAAGCCCACTTCAATATTCGGTTGTTGGTTTTGGTTCTTTAGCCTATCAAGAGTTTTGTAAATATGCTATCGTGGTCGATGCTATATTGCAGTTACATACAAGTTTTATCCCAGATGGATTACTTCATAAAATAAATAATCAATCGTTTGATGCGTTTGAAGTTTGGGTAAAGTCTTGGGCAGAAAGTAAAAGACTGAACCTTAAAATTGAAGAACCCCATAAAAATACAATTTCTAAAAACTTAAAGCCATTTAAAATTATTCGTCGTTCTATAATTAATTCTGATCAATCTTTTTTGCTTGAATTAGAACCTACTAAAAAAACAAAATTTACCTCTGGCGATATCCTTTCTATATATCCAAAAAAAAATTCAATGGCGCGTAAGTATTCCATAGGAAAAATAGATAAAAATATAATCTTAAGTGTAAAGAAACATGAATTTGGTTTATGCTCAAACTATTTAAGCAACCTTAAAGAAAACGATATGTTATTCGCTAATATAAAACAAAATAGTGGTTTTCATATTCCTACTTCTGCTAAAGAAGTGGTATTGATCGCCAACGGAACAGGAATCGCTCCTTTTTTAGGAATGATTAGTAATAAAGATAAGAAGCAGGTAAAAACCCATTTATTTTGGGGTGGTCGCACGACTGATTCTTTTCAAATGTATGCCCCATTAATAGATAATGCTTTTGATAATAAAACACTTTCGAGTCTATATCTGATTTTTTCAAATGAAGAAAGTAAAAAGAAATATGTTCAAAATAGAATCCAGGAAAAAGATGATTTAATATGCCGGGTTTTAAAAGAAGGAGGTGTTATCATGATTTGTGGCTCTTTAGCAATGCAGAGAGATGTTTTTGAAATTTTAAATGGTATTACAATTTCAAAATTAAACGAGCCTATAAATACTTACCAAGACAAAAATCAAATTAAAACAGATTGTTATTAATCTTATAATATTATGTGTAAAGACCGTATAAAAATTTTATCGAAAGTAAAGAGTGGCGAATTATCGTTGTGCCTTGAGAGTAAAATATATCTTTTAGAATTCAATAATATATATCTTGAATTAAATAAAGATGAGTTTCAGTATTTTAAGGATTTTGTACTTAATATTGAAACTGACTATTGGGAACATAAATATGCTAGTGCCAAAGTTAAACGGAAAATACCCATTCCGTCGATGCAATCTAATCTTATTTTAATGTTTAACGGACAAGAAATTAATGAACTTAAAGTGCTTTTTAACGATACAGGAAAAGATATTTTTGAAGCGTGTTTAAATGTTGATGAGATAGATTATACTTTAATTTTAAATTAAAATAGAATGAGTGATATTCATAAATTATATTGTAATTCATTTGGAATTACGTTTCAATGGAAAAGGTGTGCTACTAAGGATTTTAAAAAGATTCAATTAGTTTTTAGAGATACGGGTTTATACTTAACTACTAATGAGTTGATAGAGTTTTCCGAAAATATAGAAAAGGCATTAGATTATCCTTTGCTTTGTAAAGATTGTAAGGAAAATAGTTCTTGTAAATCATTGCTTTTAGAAACTCCAGGACGACAAATCAGTTTCGTTATGAACTATATTGAGTTAAAAGAGGTACAAGATTTAATAAAAGGTACGATTTTTCAACTTGGACTTGATAAAATACTGGAGAGCAATTGATAAAGAAGCAATGACAAGAATAACTCTCATTGCTTCAGGTTAACTGAAACTAAACTAAAGGTGCCGTAAGGGTATGGTTGGTTAATAGTTAACTATATTCAATGATAATCGAAGGTTGTTAACTTTTACTCATACGCAACAAATAAAAAACCGCTCCAATTTCTTGAAGTGGTTTTTAAATTTATGTTAAGGGACTTATTTAATCAATTAGTTTTGCTGATTGATTGTGTAAGTACTTTTTAATTGCTGAATAGAAATTTCCTTATTTTATTAACTCGTAACTACGTTTAATAAAGTTGGTCAACTCTTCACCATGCAATAGGTTTTGAGATAACTTGGCCAAATCAAATGTTTGTTTGATCAAACGCTCTTGCTTTTTAGCAGTTTTGGTATTTAAAATTTCACCAACCAATTCGTTGTTGGTGTTTACGACCAAATTGTACATATCTGGAAAATTACCCATGCCCATCATTCCGCCACCACCAGAGGCTTGCATTTCTTTCATACGACGCATAAATTCTGGTTGCGTAATAATAAATGGATTTGCGTTAGAATCCATTGGTTCTAATTGGATCGTATAAGTTTCTTTTGGAATATTAGCCTCTAAAACAGTTTTTAAACTTGCTTGCTCATCTTCACTTAACTTAGAAATCTTAGTATCATCTTTATTGATTAAATTATCAATATGATCACCATCTACACGAACAAAAGAAATATTTTCTTTGCTTGTTTCTAATTTCTGAATCAAGTGAGAAATGATAGGGGAATCTAATAATAAAACTTCATACCCTTTTTCTTTCGCATCTTGAATAAAACTATGCTGTGCATTTGCATCAGAAGCATACAAGATTACCGTTTTCCCATCTTTGTCGGTTTGGTTGTCTTTGATTTTTTCAATCAATTCATCCCAAATATAATGTGCTCCGCCTACTGCTGGATATAAAGCAAATTTGTTTGCTTTGTCAAAGAATTTGTCTTCAGAAAGCATTCCATACTCAATAATAATTTTTATATCTTTCCACTTTTCTTCAAAAGCCTTACGATCATTTTTGAAAAGACTTACTAGTTTGTCAGCTACTTTTCTGGTAATGTAACTAGAGATCTTCTTAACCGCTCCATCTGCTTGTAAATAACTACGAGAAACGTTCAGAGGAATATCTGGAGAATCAATAACACCTCTTAACATTTGTAAAAAGTCAGGTACAATTCCCTCTACATTATCAGTTACAAAAACTTGATTTTGATATAATTGAATTTTATCCTTTTGGGGATCTATGTTTTTAGAAATCTTTGGGAAATATAAAATTCCAGTCAAGTTAAAAGGGTAATCAACATTTAAATGAATGTTGAATAACGGCTCTTCAAATTGCATCGGGTATAATTCACGGTAGAATGACTTATAATCCTCTTCCTCTAATTCACTTGGTTGTTTTGTCCAAGCTGGATTTGGATTGTTGATGATGTTATCTACAGTAATCTTTTTTTGAGGTTCAGTAGTCTCCTTTCCGTCTTTATCTTTTGTAGTTTTTGGAGTATGATCTAGATCATCAACTTCTTTAGTTCCAAACTTAATTGGAATAGGCATAAACTTATTGTACTTCGTTAAAAGTCCTCCAATTTTACCGTCTTCTAAAAACTCTTCAGATTCTTCAGCAATATGTAAAACAATCTCTGTTCCATGCGCTGTTCTATCAGTATCCTCTAAAGTATATTCTGGGCTTCCATCACATTCCCATCTTACCGCTTGAGAATCATCTTTAAATGATTTTGTGTAAATTTCTACTTTTTCAGCGACCATAAAGGCAGAGTAAAAGCCAAGACCAAAATGACCAATAATTCCGCTATCTGGAACTTTATCTTTATATTTTTCTACAAATTCTTCTGCACCAGAAAAAGCGACTTGGTTGATATATTTTTCAACCTCTTCACCTGTCATTCCAATTCCTTGATCGATGATTCGGATTTGTTTTTTATCCTTGTCTACAATTACTTCTAATCGAGGTGCACCAATATCACCTTTAACTTCTCCTAAAGTTGATAAGTGCTTTAATTTTAAAGTTGCATCGGTTGCATTTGAAATTAATTCACGTAAAAAGATTTCATGATCTGAATACAAGAATTTTTTAATTATCGGGAAAATATTTTCTGCTGTTACATTAATGTTTCCAGTTGCCATATTATTTTATGATTTATAATTTTATATAAAGCCTATAGTCAAAAAAAATACCAATTCTATATTTGTGACAAGATGACAGCCTTTTTTTGAAATTTATTTTACTAACTTTGAATTATTCAACTTCATAATTTATTTATTATGTATACTTCGAGAATAACAGGAATGGGACATTTTGTTCCTGATAATATTGTAACGAATGAGAATTTGTCTAAAATGATGGATACGAGCGACGCTTGGATTCAAGAGCGCACCGGGATTAAGGAACGTAGATGGATTGTTGAGGGGAGCGGAGAAACAGCGGCAACTATGGGAGCAAAGGCTGCCAGAATAGCTATTAATAAAGCAGGTTTGACCAAAGATGATATTGATTTTATTGTTTTTGCAACCTTAAGTCCAGATATGTTTTTTCCAGGTTGTGGAGTACAGATTCAAGATATGTTGGATATGCCAACTATTGGTGCTTTAGATGTACGTAACCAATGTTCTGGATTTGTATATGCCTTATCAGTTGCAGATCAGTTTATTAAGACTGGAATGTATAAGAATATTTTGGTTATTGGTTCTGAGTTTCATTCAGGAGGATTAGATAAAACAACTAGGGGTAGAGGAGTTACTGTTATTTTTGGTGATGGAGCAGGAGCAGCAATTTTGAGTAGAAGCGAAGATGAAAATCGAGGAATTCTCTCTTCTCATTTGCATTCGGAAGGGAAGCATGCTAGAGAATTAACCGTCGAAGCGCCGAGTATAGCCCATTGGGTTCCGCAGATTATGGAAGACAACGATCCAGATGATGAATCGTATTATCCATATATGAACGGAACGTTTGTGTTTAAACATGCAATTTCACGATTTTCTGAAGTGATTTTAGAAGGTTTAGAAAAGAATAATTTACAAACCACAGATATTGATATGCTAATTCCACATCAGGCTAATTTGAGGATAGCACAGTTTATTCAAAAGAAGTTTAAATTAAGTGATGATCAAGTATTTAATAATATTATGAAATATGGCAATACTACGGCGGCATCTGTCATTATTGCGTTAACGGAAGCTTTTAGCGAAGGGAAAATAAAAGAGGGAGATCTCGTCGTTTTGGCAGCTTTTGGAAGTGGGTTTACTTGGGGGAGTGTTATAATGCGCTGGTAACAGCAGGTGTCAAATAGATATAAAATAAAAGAATCCAAATCGATAGGACTTAGATGCTTTTATTAATTGATTAAATACTCCAAATATTTCAAATCAAATAATAACTCACTACTTCAAAGATAGTTACCATGGTCGCACTTTGAACTCACTGAAAATCGAAATATTTTTAATTAACGGTTTTCAGTGAGCTTGGGAAGAAATTTTAGAGGTTATATAAATCCACCTCCGCCTTACGTTTCGTTGTTTTCTTTATTTTTTTCGCAATTTGGCCTTGTTTTTTCCTCTGCCAAATTGATAGTTAAATCCTAGGTATGAGTACTGCTTTCTCACTAAAATTGACGAACAGAAGGATAGGGGTAGTAGTAAAGGAAATTGTATACTTTCAAAAATAGTATTTACGCTAAATGGAATAGTGTCTTTATCCTTAAGTACGTTATAGTTTGCTCCAAGACTAATCATTCATATTCGATCTGTTTCAAACTGAATAGTGCACCATCTCTTGTGTACATAGCGAACGTTTGTGCGCATTTTCTTAGAAATTTTAAAGTTATTACTTACACGTGTATTGAATGCATTATTAGTTACTAAGTGTTCGTTACCATTTGCGGTATCAGATTCATTTTGAACATTAGTATTTGTTTTCCACTAGTTTTGTGATGGCATAATGGAATGAACCGTCAAATCCATATCTGTCACTGCTGTCAGTATTAATGAAAGATAATAATACTTTATTGTCGCCCATAAGGGTCTAGATTTAATATATAGGTAATATTGTCATGAATACCTCTTTAGAAGGTTCTAAATGTAAAAGAGCCTTTTTCAATTTGCTTGGTATAATTATATTCATAAGAATCTATCCATATACACTTCCATTAAATCCTTGATTTAAAATTTTATACAGTATAATATTAATAATACTGCTCATTCCTTCAGAGCTTTATTTAGTAGAGGGATTTGTTATTAGTGTAATGGCTTAATTGATGATGATAGAATTTTCTTTAGCAACTCCGCTGCGCTAATATTGGTTGGTTTTCTATCTACTAAAATTCGAATGTTTTTATTTTCTCTTAAATTTATGCTACCAGTTTGAGAACCTACACTTATACATTGTTTAGCAATTCGGAGGCCGTTATACTCGCTATAGTTAAATCTTTTCCAACATTAATTAATTTTCTGAATTATTGCAGAAATTTCTACAACCTCGGTTACTTCGTTTAACTCGCTCGCATCGATGCTTAATCTAACGTTACCAATGTCATACCTGGCAATGGTTGCTGTAAAATTTACTTTTCTTTCTTGAATTTCCAATAAATTGAATCTCAACTATATTTTACCTAAAGGTATTTTTATTATTTTAATAGGACTTTTATCATCGGTAACTCCTCCAGTTAAAATTTCAATGTTTTTGTCTTTAACAATTATATTTACATAGGGATAATAATTCATTTGTATTGGCATCTCTAATTTTACTGCTTTTAACACCTGTTTTGTCCTGGTTTGTACCGTTAAATTTTTGAGATGCTACATTAACAGCGATACTTAAAGTTAATAAGCAAAGAAGTAAAAATGTATTTCGTTTTTGATTAGTATTCAGTTAAGTGAATATGACGATATGTTCTATTGCTTGTTACACTTCTAAAAAGTGTTTAACAAATATTAATGGTTGACTTGAAATAGATGTTGTGCGGGAGATACGAGAGATAGGTAAGGTTATTTAATCTCAATTATTTTTCCTTCTTCACTTAAGATAGTGTTTGGAAAAACACTTTGAGCTTCTGCTTTAAAATCTAAAATCGACTTATATCTGCTAGAATAATGACCCAGGATAAGTTGCTTAACTTTTCCTTTTTTTGCAATTATAGCGGCTTGTTCTGCAGTGCTGTGTTTTGTGATTTTTGCTAAGTCTATTTTGTCATTAAGAAATGTAGATTCGTGATATAGCAAATCGCAGTTTTCAATAATTGGAATTATTGCTTCATTGTAGGCAGTGTCACTGCAAAATGCATAACTTAAAGGTCTGTTGGGGTTTGTGGTTAATAATTTATTTGGAAGTTTTTCACCAGTTCTTAATTTGAAGTCCTTGCCATTTTTCAACTTTTGATAATCACAAACTTCAATTTCAGGATACTTTTGTATTTCAGGAATATTTAATTTTCGTTCTCCAAGTTTTTCACAAAATAGAAACCCATTCGTATAAATTCTATGTTTTAAAGGAATGGTGAACACTGCAACCGTTTTATCTTCAAAGACGAGTTCGCTTTCTTTGGATTGTAATTCATGAAATCTTATGGGATATCCAGTATAAGATTCACTCAATTGCAGTTGAGTGACTATAAACTTTTTAATTCCTTTTGGCCCATAAACATTAATTTCGGTTGCTCTATTTAATAATCGAAACGTCGAAATTAGACCAATTAATCCGAAAACATGATCTCCATGTAAATGTGAAATAAAAATATGTTTTATGTTAGAAAATTTAATTTTGTATTTGCGTAATTGTACTTGAGTTCCTTCGCCACAGTCTATTAAGAAAGCGTGGTTTTTAATTTCAAGATATTGAGATGTTGGATGGGACGAAATTCTCGGAGTTGCACTGTGACATCCTAAAATACACAGTTTTATACTCATCTTATAACGAGCCTTTTAGATGTTACTTCAGATTTAGCCTGTAGCGAATAGATGTACATACCAGATTCTAAATTACCGCGTTGAAAAAATATTTTATTTTTACCCTTTTTAGCACTTATTGTTTTTAGAAAAACAGTCTTACCTAATAAATTTTTAATACGTAATGTTACTTTTTCACGCTCACTACAAGTGAAAGAAATTTTACTTTCTATAGTTAAAGGATTGGGGGAGGCATTTAAGTTAGAGATTGTTTTCTGTTGATGAAATTTTGATGCATTGTTTAGTTGGTCCTGCTGGGCAAAACCAATTGTTGAAATACTAAGAAAAATTATAAAAATTATTTTTTTCATCAATACGCTTCTTTCTTTATAAATTCATTAAATCTCTTTCCATTGCTTCCATTTCTAAAACATCTTCTGCTTCCGATAATGTTGGTGCCACTACTATTTCATCAGGGACATCATCCATGTCAATTTCGGAGCAAACAATTACAAATGACATGCTAACTTGGCGAAATTTATTTGCAACACCCAAAAATAATAAGATTTCTTGTGATGTTATGTTAAAATTTTCAGAAAAAATAACAATCAGGTGCATATTTAACAGATCATTCTCTTTTTCCATCAAAGAATTGTAAAAATCTTCAACTGAATTCTGGTCAGTAGTAATGAGTGTATAATTATTTTTTGTTGTTAGTTGCATTTTACCTTTTTATTTGTTGAGCCAATAAATAAATAACCGCCATTCTAACGGCCACTCCATTTTCAACTTGATTTAATATAATGGATTGATCTGCATCTGCAACATCACTTGTTATTTCAACACCTCTATTAATAGGGCCAGGATGCATAATTACAATTTTCTTATCGAGAGAATCTAAAATTTCTTTATTGATACCAAATAGTTGTTTGTATTCTCGTGTAGTCGGAAAATATTTGATATCCATACGTTCATGTTGAACTCTAAGTACATTGGCAACATCACACCATGCCAATGCTTTTTTCAAATTGATTTCCACTTCAATACCCAAGCTTTTAACATGTTTTGGAATTAAAGTGGTAGGACCACAAACTTTTACTTGAGCTCCTTGCATTTTTAAGGCAAAGATATTTGATAAAGCGACTCTTGAATGGAGTATATCTCCAATAATTACAACCTTTTTTCCTGTTACGCTTCCCAGTTTCTCTCGTATAGAATAAGAATCTAAAAGTGCTTGCGTCGGGTGTTCGTGTGTTCCGTCTCCAGCATTAATTATTTTAGCGTCTACGTGCTGAGATAAAAACACACCAGCACCTACGTTTGGATGTCTCATGACAACAATATCAACTTTCATTGATAAAATATTATTCACCGTATCTATTAAGGTCTCTCCCTTCTTAACTGAGGATTGACCCGCTGAGAAGTTTATGATATCTGCAGAAAGTCGTTTTTCAGCTAATTCAAAAGATAATTTTGTCCGTGTACTGTTTTCAAAGAAAAGATTGGCTATAGTTATATCTCTTAAGGAGGGAACTTTCTTAATGGGTCTATTGATGACTTCTTTGAAATGGTCAGCAGTTTGAAAAATAAGATCGATATCTTGTTTGTTCAAGTATTTTATTCCGAGTAAATGTTCTACGCTTAACTGACTCATTTTAATCGTTTGGTATTAGGTGTATAGCGTCTTTCCCATCTTTTTCCTTCCAATGGACAATCACTCTCTCATTATTTATTACATCTATTTGTCGTCCTATATAATTAGGTTGAATAGGTAAATGCCTGCTAAATCGCCTATCTATTAAAACTAGGAGTTCAATGATATTTGGACGGCCAAAGGATTGAATAGCAGATAGCGCAGCACTAATACTTCTTCCGGAGTATAAAACATCGTCAATAAAAACAATATTCTTGTTTTCTATATCGCAATTTAAACTTGTTTTATTAGCTTCCAAGGGAGCATCACGCCTTCTAAAATCATCACGGTAAAACGTAATATCTAAATGGCCTGAATTTATTCCTTGTATGTTGTAATCATCTTTTAATATTTGAGATAATCTATCTGCAAGATAAACACCACGCGGCTGTAAACCAATAAGTACAGTTTCTGAAAAATCGTTATGGTTTTCGATTAACTGGCAAGCTAATCGATGCAATATAATGTGAATTTCCGTTGAGTTTAGTAAAAGTTTGCTACTCATAAGATGGGTTTTCCAAACGTAGTTTGGAGTACAAATATACATATTGTTAATTAAATTGTTAAAAACAATTAGATAATTTTCTTGAATGGAAGGCTTCTTAGAGTACATTTAAAATATAAATGAATTAAACGTTTATGTCATCAAACTATAATCAAAATAAAAAAGTGTCTCTTTCGAAATTCGAATCTATGTTGAAGACGAACAATGTTTATTTTTTCGATTCAACTGAATTTGAGGGGATCATACAGTATTATTTGGACGTAGGTCGCCAGTCTTTAGCGTATAAGGCTATTAAATTAGGATTAGAACAACATCCATCTTCCATTAATTTAAAACTTTTGAATGCCGAATTGTTAATTTATGAAGATAAATTGGATGCAGCAGATAAGATTTTAACTGAATTGCACGCTATAGAACCGAATAATGAAGAGATATATGTTCAAAAAGCAACGATATTTTCTAAAAGTTGTGAGCATCAAAAGGCAATAGATTCTTTAAAAATAGCACTAGTATATACAGACGATAAGGCGGATATATTGGCAATGATTGGTACTGAATACTTGTATTTGGATAATTTTCAAAACGCAAGAGAAAATTTCGCAAAATGCTTGGAGGTTGATTATGAGGATTATTCTTCCCTTTATAATGTGATTTATTGTTTTGATATGGAAAATCAAAATGTAGCGGCAATTGAATATTTAATTAATTTTATTGAAAAGGATCCTTTTTCAGAAGTGGCTTGGCATCAATTGGGGAGACAGTATTTTATTTTGGAAGATTATAATAGTGCTTTAAGAGCATTTGATTACGCAGTAATCATTGATGATTCTTTTGTGGGAGCCTTACTAGAAAAGGCGAAAACTTTGGAGCAATTGGAGCAATATAGGGATGCTATAGAGAATTACTTAGCAACTTTGGAATTAGAAGATCCAACGGCATTCGCGTATTATAGAATAGGTGAATGTTACCATAAATTAGAAAACAAAGCATTTGCGCTTAAGTACTTTAAAAAAACAGTAAAGGAGGATCCATTATTGGATAAAGGTTGGATCGCCTTGAGTAACTTATATTGTGAGGAAAAGCAATTTCAAAAAGCTTTATACTATATCAATAAGGCATTGGCAATAGATGAATCGAATACATTGTATTGGAGGAAATATGCAGAAATTAATTTAAAATTAGACTTTTTTGAAGAGGTTACAAGAGCATTTTATGCCTGTATAGATTATGGTGACGAGAATTTAGATATTTTTGTTGGTTTAGCAGATGTTTTAAATTTTATTGGAGACTTTGAGGACGCCAAAATCATTTTGATAAAAGCATTAAGAATATTTCCGAAGCATGCTGAAGTTGAATATAGGTTGGGCTGTATATATTATATACTCGGAGAAGATGATAAGGGAAGAAAAAGTTTAAAAAATGGACTTAAATCAGATTTTGAATACCATGTTATTTTTAAAGAACTTTTTCCAGCGGTATTTGATTTAGACGAAGTAAATAAATTAATTACGAAGTACAAGAAATATTCGTAATTTTTCCGCTTTTAGCAAGGCGTTTTCAGGTTTCATTTATTGGATATTACGATCTTTTTCTAACTAAGAAAAGGTACATTTGTGCTTGAAAAAAAAATAAAAATGGAAAATAGACAATTTAAAGACTACATTTTCATTACCCTAAAAGGAATTGCAATGGGAGCTGCAGATGTTGTTCCCGGGGTTTCAGGTGGAACAATAGCCTTTATATCGGGGATTTATGAAGAGTTACTTCAATCTATTAATTCCATCAATTTTTCATTGATTGGTTTGTTAAGAACTGAGGGGATTAAAGTTGTATGGAAACGTATAAATGGAAAATTTTTATTTTCGTTGCTTTTCGGGATTGGAATTAGCGTAGTTTCTTTAGCAAAGTTGCTTTCATGGCTTTTAAAAAATGAGCCCGTTTTATTATGGTCATTTTTCTTCGGGTTAGTTTTGGCAAGTGTTTTATTTATAGCAAAGCAAATTTCCAATTGGAAGGTTTTGACAATACTCTTTTTCGTAATTGGAGCAGTAAGTGCATTTTATATAACAACATTACAGCCATTAGTTACTGAAAACCCTTCAGGTATTCAGTTCTTTTTTGCGGGTGCTCTGGCAATATGTGCAATGATTTTACCGGGTATATCGGGCGCGTTTATTCTTGTATTACTGGGTGCTTATAAGCCTGTTTTAGAAGCAATTCATTCTAGGGATATTAAAATTATTGCAATTGTAGGAGCAGGAGCAGTGATAGGCTTGTTATTTTTTTCCAGAATTTTAAAATGGCTGTTTAGCAATTATAAGGATATAACATTATCGGTTTTAACAGGGTTTGTTTTTGGCTCATTGAATAAAATTTGGCCTTGGAAAAAAGTGCTTGAATCAAAAATAATAGGTGAAAAGTTAATTGTTTTGAAAGAAGAAAGTATTTTGCCATATAACTTTGAAGGAGAAAGTCAATTAGTATATGCAGTGATCTTAGCGATTATAGGTTTTTTGACAATAGTATTGTTAGAAAGAATTGCCATTAAAAATGAGTAGAGAACGGAATTTTATAGATAAGATTCTCCTTTTTTTAAAAGGATTATCTATGGGTGCAGCCAACAAGATTCCTGGAGTATCTGGAGGGACAGTGGCATTTGTGCTCGATTTCTATAATGAATTAATTTACTCTTTTCAAAAAATTAATGGGAAGGCGTTAAAATTGTTGTTTAGTGGCCGTTTTAGATCATTGTGGCGATATATCAATGCGCAGTTTCTATTACTTATAATGGGTGGGAGTATGTTTAGTTTCTTCACTGTTTCGATACTAATGGATTATCTCATCCGAAATTATGAACTGTATGTTTGGAGCGCATTTTTTGGAATGATATTGGGGTCTATTTATTATATAGTGAAAGATTTTAATGATTGGTCTCCAAAAAATATTATTTCAATTATTATAGGTATTTCTATTGGAGTACTTATCAGTTTAATGAGCCCAGCTAAAGAAAATGACAATTTATGGTTTGTGTTTTTATGTGGTATTATTGGGGTGTCCGGAATGACCTTACCAGGTCTTTCAGGTTCTTTTATTTTAATATTAATGGGTAACTATGTTTTGTTGTTAGTTGATTCCGTGACCATGTTATACAAGACTATTTCTGAAATATCAACAGGTAACTGGGAATTTATCAATGATCAAGTTAGATTGCGATACTTAAAAGTTGTAGTCGTATTTACGGGTGGGTCTGCTTTTGGATTGGTAGTGACATCACATATATTGGGTTTTGTATTAAAAAGATGGAATAGAATTGTAACAGCAGTCATAATTGGCTTTATAACGGGATCACTGGGGATTGTATGGCCTTGGAAAAAAGAGCTATATAAGTTTGAAAAGGGAAGGTTGTTGCATGATATACATGGTGACAAGGTTATTGAAAATTATCAGCGCTATATGCCTGATATTGAAAATATGGAAACTTGGATTGCAATATTTTTTATACTAACGGGTTTAACGATAATTTTAGCATTAGACTGCTATGCAAATAAAGATGATAAAAAAAGAAAAAAATGGCTAAGAGAACAAAATTAGGTTTGATAGGTAAGAATATTTCGTATTCATTTTCTAGCGGATATTTTTTAGATAAATTTAAGAAAATGAATATTACGGAATTGACATACAAAAATTTTGATATTCCCGCAGTGGAAGAGTTTCCGTTTTTAGTATATCATCGCGAAGAAGAATTCAAAGGTTTCAATGTTACTATTCCCTATAAGCAATCGATTATTAAATACTTATCAGAGTTAGATGCAGATGCCGCTAAAATAGGAGCTGTAAACACGATTAAGGTTACAGAAAAAAATGAGTTGATTGGTTATAATACAGATATTTATGGGTTTGAGAATTCTTTAAAACCATTATTGAAAGAATATCATTCTAAGGCACTTATACTTGGAACGGGCGGCGCATCTAAAGCAGTAGTCTTTGTGTTGAATAAATTAAATATATCGTATAAAATTGTGTCTAGGAATCCGTCCAGCGAAAATGAAATATCGTATGTTGACTTGTCAGAAGAAATCATGACAAGCCATAAATTAATAATCAATTCTTCACCGGTAGGAACACATCCTAATATAAAGGAATGTCCAAAAATTCCATATGAATATATATCAGACACTCATTATTTGTTTGATTTGATATACAATCCAGAAGTAACTATGTTTTTGCAGAAAGGTAAAAATGCGGGTGCGGCTATAAAAAATGGTTTAGAGATGCTAGAATTACAGGCTGAAAAATCATGGGAAATTTGGAATAGTTGATCATACTTTTATTTAAGGTAACTTTTGAGTATTTTTGTGAATGAAAGTCTTTGTCTGGATAATCCCAATTGCTGGTTTTTGAAAGATCCAAGATATTATAATTATTGATCCTTAAACATTCGTAATAATGTTAGACACTAAAAATGAAAATCATCTAGAAGATGATGTAAAGAAGATTCAATCAGAGAATATTTCTGAAAATCAAGTAAAGGTAGAAGAAAAGAATCTTTCAGTAGAGAGTTCAGATGAAAAGTCGGAAGAGCAAATTTTAGATGAAGAGCCGGAAGAGCAAGTTGTAGATGAAAAGATGGAAGGAGAGGTTGAAGATGTTAAGACGAAAGAGCAAGTTGTCGATGAAATAGATCATCAAATAGCAGAATCTTCGGAGAAGGAAGAAGAACATGAAGAAGTAGTAGCCGTTGATCTAGAGAGCATGAGCCTCGAAGGACTGGTATTGGAATTGGAAAGTTTATTGAATGGTAATAAGATTCAAAAAATCAATTCTCAAGTAAACTCAATTAAGACTGTTTTTAGTTCAAAATTTGCTGAAATATTGGCTAAAAAGAAGGCTATTTTTTTAGAAGAAGGAGGAGAAAGTATAGATTTTAGTTATACGAACCCGTTTAAAGTTAAATTTAATTCTTTAATGAATGATTTTAAAGATAGCAGGACCAAGTACTATAAGGATTTAGAAAAAGAATTTAGTAATAATCTGGAAACTAGATTTAGTGTAATTGAGCAATTGAAGGAATTAATTGAAAATGCTGATTCTAAAACTATGTATTCTCAGTTTAAAGGATTGCAAGATCGGTGGAAAAAAATAGGGCCTGTTCCTAGAGAGAAATATAATGATACATGGCGGACATATCATCATCATGTCGAACGATTTTATGATTTATTACATTTAAGCAATGATTATAGAGATTTAGATTTTAAGCAGAACCTGGAAGAAAAAACGAAATTAGTTGAGCAAGTTGAGATGTTAACCACTATAACAGACGTAAATGCTGCTTTCAAAGAATTGCAACTAATCCATAAAATGTGGAAAGAAGATATAGGTCCTGTTGCTCGTGATCAAAGAGATGAAATATGGGATAGGTTTAGTGCGGCAACTAAAATAATTCATGATAAACGACATGAATTCTATCGAGTAATGAAGGATCATTATGAGGGAAATGTTGAGAAAAAGTTGATCGTAATTGCAGAAATTGAAGCTGTAGATACGTCTAAGAACACGAATCATAGTGATTGGCAATCAAGTATTAAATTGATTGAAAAATTAAGAGAAGAGTTTTTTAAAATAGGAAAGGTTCCAAAATATGATAGTGATAAAATTTGGAATAAATTTAAGGATACTACAAGAAAATTCAATAAAAATAAAAACAAATTTTATAAGAATATTAAAAGTGAACAGCAAGAAAACTTAGAGAAGAAACTAAAGTTGATTGCGCTAGCAGCAACTATGAAGGAGAGTGAAGATTGGGAAAATACAACGAATTTAATGAAACAAATTCAAACTGATTGGAAAAAAATAGGACATGTTCCCCGTAAATATTCCGATAAGATTTGGAATGACTTTAGAAATACATGTAATCATTATTTTGATCGTTTCCATGAATATAAAAATTCTGGAAGTAGAGAAGAGCAACTTGTATTCGATAATAAAAAGAATTTATTAGACACGATAAAAACTAGTTTAACCGAGGAACTGAATGTTGATCTGGAGATGATAAACGGATTTATTGCTGATTGGAGTTCTTATGGCAAAGTACCTCATGGTATGCGGCATATTGAGACTAAATTTTCTAAATTAATTGATAAGTTGTACTCTAGGTTGTCGATTGATCCAAAAGAATTAGAACTCTTTAAGTTTAAAAATCAAATGGATAGTTTGATAGGGCAAAACAATTATAGAAAATTGGATAGTGAACAATTGTTTATTAGAAAGAAGATTGATGAATTAATACGAGAAAAACAACAGTTAGAAAATAATATTAGTTTCTTCGCAAATGCAAAATCTGATAATCCTTTATTAAAAAATGTTCAAAATAATATTTTAGAAATTGAGAATAAATTGACTGGATTTAGGGAAAAGTTAAGTTATTTAAGTCAACTGGATTATTAGTTTAAGACTTAGAAGTATATAAATCAAACAGAAAAACCTCGAATTATCGAGATTTTTCTGTTTGATCTAATTTTTTTTTAATTCTTTATTACTGAAATACTAGCGTTTATTTCAACTTCATTCCATGTTTTACTAATGCCATCTGCTCCTTTGTGAAGATTTTCACAGACTTTATTAATACTTGCTATGGCAGCCTGTCCACCCCATTCATCTAAATTCATAGTCCCGGAGAAAGTAAATTTGCTATCTTTAAACGTGTAGTTAATAGGAAGTGATTTACTCATTGCATTCATCTTAACAGTTAAACTTCCAGTTGATTCATTTTTAAGGGTAATCTTTCCGCTCAATAATTCGGTTTGATCCATAATGCCAAAAAAGAACTTTTGTAACTTACCATCTCTGTCTTCGTTATTTGAAAATATGCTACTTACGGGAATTGAAAATTCAACGCCGTCTAATAATTTGGATGCATTTCCAGAAGACTTAGGATTTGAAATGGTTATTTTTTTAAATTCTCCTTTGACTGGAACTTTATCAGTCGTTTTGTAGCCCGTCCAACCAACTTTTGAAGTTGACTGATCTAGCGTGTAACTAATTTGTGGAGTTTCTTTAATTTCTTTTTTAGGATTGTTCTTACAAGATACAATGCTTATTGACAATAATAGGACAATACAGGTGATAAGAGTGTTTTTTTTCATTTTAAATATTTATTTACAAGTTTTATATATTCTTTTTGTGCTTCTTCTTCTGTTAATTGATTTAATTGAAACCATGCATGCGTTTTAAAGGCATTTCTTAATTCAACCGATCCAGAGGGTTGTTCGTAATTATTTCCTTTAGTCGCTTGCTTAAAGTGAGCGTAAAATTGCAGCATGACATCAGGAGGAAGTTTTATTGAAGTGTTGTTTGCTATTTCAAGAGCTTCTTTGAACTTAGTATCGAGATCTTCTTTCATTCAGGAATGTTGAGAGGCAATTTACGAAAAAGAATTTACAAAGTGGCAATTACTTGTTCTCCACCTTTAACCTTTTGATTTAATGTTACATTGATTTTTGTACCTAAAGGCAAGAATAAATCAACCCTGGATCCAAATTTTATAAACCCAGCATCTGTTCCTTGAAGTATCGATTCACCTTCTACCGCATAATTCATAATTCGCTTTGCCAGTGCTCCGGCAATTTGTCTATATAATATTTGACCACCACTGTTATTTTCAATAACAATGGTGGTTCTTTCATTTTCAGTTGAAGACTTTGGATGCCATGCAACTAAGTATTTTCCAGGATGATACTTACTGTACTTTACTGTTCCGCTTATTGGGTATCTTGTTACGTGAACGTTAAGGGGAGACATGAATATGGAAACTTGAAGTCGCTTGTCTTTAAAAAATTCAGGTTCCTCTACTTCTTCAATTACGACTACTTTTCCATCTACTGGGGCAATGATTTGTTGTATGTTTAAGACGGTATTTCTTTTGGGATTTCTAAAGAACTGAAGAATGATTATATAAAGTCCCAAAAATAGCGATTGAATAAGTTTTGCTAGCCAAATAATGTCTATAAATTTATCTGCTGCAAATACTATTACTAGTAATAATAGGGTAGATATTTGAATGATTTTAAGGCCTTCTTTATGGAACATATTATACGATTTGTAAATAAATAAAAATAAATGGTGCTGCAAAGATAACACTATCAAAACGATCTAGAAAACCTCCGTGACCAGGAATTAAATTACTACTGTCTTTGAGACCTGCTTGCCGTTTAAACATAGATTCAATTAAGTCTCCTAAAACGCCAAAAACACTTACAAGTCCAGATATAACAATCCATTGAATAATAGATAACTCTGTGAAATATAGTGCAATTATATATCCAGTTCCAAAACAAGCGACCATGCCACCTATAAAGCCTTCAACTGTTTTGTTGGGAGAAATATGTTTTAATAATTTGGTTCTTCCAATATTTTTTCCCACCAAGAAAGCAAAGGTATCGTTTGTCCAAATTAATATAAAAACACCTAAGATAGCTGAACTCGCGTATTTAAAATCATTATCTAAAAACGGTATTTGAGCCATTAAAATAAAGGGTATGATAATGTAAATAACGGTTAAGAATATTTTGCCGAGATGGTTAATTATTTCTTCTTTTTTTGCAAATAAAATCCATACAAAAGAAGAGAATATGCATAAGAATAAAAGCACTCCTACATATACAAAAATAGAATTCGATGGAACATCTTCAACATTTAAAATATTCCCAAAAACATATGCTAAAAACCCAATGAAAAAAGGGAATACACTTTTTAATTGAATCATTTTAGTAAATTCATACAAGCAAAGCATCATCAAGATAAAGAAAAGGCTTAAGAAAGTGATTTTACTAAATAGAATTGCAAAAGTTAATACAGAAATATAAACTATTCCTGATAAAATACGTTTGGTAAGGTTCTTCATTCTTATAAATCTTCTAATAAAAGCAAATATAAGTTTTTTGAGTTATTAGTGGCATAATTTAAAAAATTATCATCATCAATAAAACCACCGTAATATTTTATAGGGCTTATGTTTGATGGAATATTTTTTTTATATTTTAATTTTATTCCGGTTAAACTTTCGCCTTTGTTCTTTACAATTTGACTCGTAGTAGCTAGCACAATAAGGTCATGAGTAAGAGCGGGAACTTTTTGATCTTTAAACTGATTTTCAGAAAATAATATACTTCCATTTTCAGCAATTAAAAATTCACAAGTCGTAAATAATGGATATTTATTGCTTAGACTAAAATTTGTATTGACTTTCAAAGAAGTCAGAAATACATTTAAATCTTTATTGATATAAGATAAAGTAGCCCAATTATTTTCGTCAGCGATATGCATAATATTCTTCGTTACATCTTCTTTTTTCGGACAGTAGAGAAATTTTCCACCATGTTTAATAAAATTATGGACAAATGAATCATCAAGTGCAAGAGAAACATTCTGTTTCTTATTTTGTTTTGAGGCTAACACCTTTTTAGATGTAAATAATTTCTTAAAATAACTCATTTTTGAAATGACCTCAAATTAATTTTCCTCGCTTAGATCAGTATCTTCTTCCTTTAGCAGCGCTGGAACTTCTAAAGGCTTTACTTTAGGAGTAATTTCTTCCTTTTTAAATGGTCTCGCACCAAAAATAGTTTGAAGGTTCTCTTTAAATATCACCTCTTTTTCCAATAATAATTTAGCTAATTCAATAAGTTGATCTTTGTGCTTTGATAATATTGATATAGCCCTTTTGTATTGCTCTTCTATGATTTTTGAAATTTCTTGATCAATTAATTTAGCAGTTTCTTCACTATATGGTTTAGTAAAGCCGTATTCATTTTGCCCAGATGAATCGTAATACGTAATATTTCCTAATTTATCATTCAGGCCATAAACCGTAACCATTGCACGCGCTTGACGCGTGATTTTTTCTAGATCGTTTAAAGCTCCTGTAGAAATTTTATTAAATATAAGTTTTTCTGCGGCTCTACCTGCCAATGTTGCACACATTTCGTCTAACATTTGTTCGGTTCTTACAATCATTCTTTCTTCTGGTAAGTACCAAGCAGCTCCTAGTGATTGACCTCGAGGAACAATTGTCACTTTTACCAACGGAGCAGCATGCTCTAAAAACCAACTTGCCGTAGCATGACCGGCTTCATGGTATGCAATTGTTTCTTTTTCTCCAACAGTAATTATTTTGTTCTTTTTCTCTAACCCTCCAATAATTCTATCAACGGCATCTAAAAAGTCTTGATGCTCTACAAATTTTTTCTCTTGTCTTGCCGCAATTAAGGCAGATTCATTACACATATTTGCAATGTCCGCTCCAGAGAATCCAGGGGTTTGTTGGGCTAAAAAGTCAATGTTTACGTCTTTACCTAATTTAAGCGGTTTGATGTGTACCTCAAAAATTTCTTTTCGTTCGTTAAGATCTGGTAAATCAACATATATTTGGCGGTCAAACCTTCCTGCACGCATTAAGGCTTTGTCCAATACATCGGCTCTATTTGTAGCTCCAATTACGATAACATTTACGTCAGTACCAAACCCATCCATTTCTGTAAGCAACTGATTTAAGGTGTTTTCACGTTCATCATTTCCACCAGTCATATTACTTTTTCCACGAGCTCTACCTATAGCATCAATTTCATCAATAAAGATTATTGAAGGTGCTTTTTGAGCGGCTTGCTTAAATAAATCACGTACACGAGATGCACCAACACCCACAAACATTTCAACAAAATCAGAACCTGATAATGAGAAAAAAGGAACATCTGCTTCTCCAGCAACCGCTTTTGCTAGCAATGTTTTTCCAGTTCCTGGAGGTCCTACTAATAAAGCGCCTTTAGGAATTTTACCTCCTAAATTGGTATATTTTTCTGGGTTTTTTAAAAAGTCAACAATTTCTTGAACTTCTTCTTTTGCGCCAACCAATCCTGCTACATCCTTAAAAGTGGCCTTTACTTTTTGATCTTTATCAAATAGTTTTGCTTTTGATTTTCCAATATTGAAAATTTGTCCGCCACCTCCTCCTCCGGCACCACCTGACATACGTTTCATAAAGAAAATCCAGATTCCAACTAATAATATTAATGGCAACCATCCAATTAACTGCGACATAAAATCGCCTTGACTGTCATATACAGTATCAAAACCTAAATCTAAATCGGACTTTTTACTGTTTAATTCATTTTCGAAATTTTGTAAGTCTCCGAAATCATATGTGTAATGAGGCGCATTAGCATCTTTTAGCAAAGAAGGTTCAGAAAGTCCCTTATGTTTTTCTTTGTTTAGTGCCTCAGCAGTTAAAATAATTTGTGCAATATCTTTATTAACAATGGTTATTTTTTCAATGTCATTTTCAGCAAGTAAAACTTTGAAATCATTCTTTGATAAATCACTAGAAACATTACTTACACCTCTCATTAATTGATATCCTAGAATTAGAGCGAATACAATCGCATAAATCCAATAAGAATTAAATTTCGGTAATTTAGTTTGTTCCTTCACGTCTTTCTTCTCTTTGTTGTTACTCATTTAAATAAGTTAATACAGTGAATAAATTTTTTAGGCAGTTGTTATTGGTGTAATTTTTGCATCACCCCAAAGTCCTTCAATATCATAGAATTCTCGGGTTTTTTTTTGGAATATATGTACAACTACATTCACATAATCCATTAAAATCCATTCGGCATTTGCTTCTCCTTCAATATGCCATGGTTTGTCTTTTAATTCTTTACTTACCAATTTTTGAATAGATTGCGATAAAGCATTAACTTGAGTATTTGAATTTCCTGTACAAATTATAAAGTAATCGGTAACAGTGTTTTCAATTTCTCTGAGATCAAATAATTGGATATCTTCTCCTTTTACATCTTCTAATCCTTTGATTATTAAAGTGATAAGTAGATCGTTATTAACTTTTATTTTCGTCATTAAAAATTGTTTAGTTTTGCTACAAAGTTATAGTTTTTTTGTGGTTCTTTCCATATAAAAATAATAGATTGTAGTATAACATAGAATGAATTTAATCAAAATTAATGCCACTGAATCATCTAATTCTTATTTAAAAGATTTAAGCAGAAAAACAGTCTTAGAGAATTTTACGGTAGTGCTTGCGTATAAACAGCATAAGGGGCGAGGTCAAATGGCTACGGTTTGGGAGTCAGAAGCGGGTAAAAACCTGACATGTAGCATATTAATAAAGTGGGAGCGTTTAAATATTTCTCGAAATTTTTATATAAGTAAAATTGTTTCATTATCAATTGTTCATTGTTTGGATATTATATTTGAAGCGAATTTAGCTATTAAATGGCCAAACGACATTATGGCAGCAGGGCGCAAATTAGCGGGTATATTAATTGAAAATTCCGTCAAAAAGACAAAAGTTGTACAAAGTGTAATTGGAATTGGTTTAAATGTAAATCAAATTAAGTTTAAAGATTTGCCGGGAGCAACTTCCATGAAAATAATTTCTAATAAAGAATTTGATGTAGAAGTTATTTTAACAAAGTTAATTGAAAAACTGAATTTTTTTGTTGAACTATTAAATAATCAGGAGTTTAAATTGATTGATACCATGTATATTAATCATCTGTATAAGATACAGCAACCAGTTATGTTTAAAGATTCCTTAGGAGAATTATTCATCGGAAAAATAATTGGAGTGTCACAAGTAGGTAAATTAAGGATACAATTAGAAAATGAAACAGTTAATGAATTCGACTTGAAGCAAGTAAGTTTCGCTCAAATTAATAAAGAGTAACAGCCATTTACATTTTATCCTATATCTGTAAAGAGGTGCCTCAAACGTGGTGTTTTGTTCGTACTTCTAATTCTTGTCTAATGAGTATAAAAAAGACTAATTTTTCAATTTTAAAATATTACCAGAAAGTGTATCTATAAATTTTTGCAATGGTTTTTTGACCATCATTGCCATCATCGGGTTGAAGTCTCCGTTAAAAAATAATTGAACTTCAGAACGACTTCCTGTAATTTTAATAATATCAATAGTTAATGTAAAGGATAACTTACTACTTGCAGCACCAAGTATTACTTTATCAAATTCATTTTTTTCTTGAAGTACCAACCTGATTTCCGGCATTCCTTTCAGTCCGAAAATAAATGAATCCCCGTCAACTTCAAATTTTTCAATACTATCAGGCATAAGACCTTCAAAATTTTTCAAATTCGTAATAAACGAAAAGATTCCTTCTTGAGATTTATCTACACTTACTTTTGGTGACTCTAAATTCATAACTAAATTAGTTTATTGGTTCCATTCACTTGGATTTTTTCTCCAACTATTTAATGTGGCCAAATCCTTTTTAGAAATATAATTAGTATCGCTGGCCTGCTCTAATAAAGCATCGTAATTGCTCAATGTTGTCAATTCAACATTTGCTTTTTCAAAATTTTCATCTGCAATATCAAATCCATATGTAAAAATGGCAATTATTCCTTTAACGGTAGCACTTGTTTCGTTTAGAACTTTTACAGCATTTAAACTACTTTTTCCGGTACTAATTAAATCTTCAATAACAACTACATTAGATCCACTTTCTAAAAAGCCTTCAATCTGATTTTGTCTTCCGTGTTTCTTCGCTTTCGGCCTTACATAAATAAATGGAACGCCAAGTTCTTCAGCGACAAGCACGCCTATAGCAATAGCTCCAGTTGCTACCCCAGCAATTACATCAGGTTTTCCATATTTTTCAATGACCAATTTTGCAATTTCTTGACGTAAAAAAGTTCTTATTTTTGGAAACGAAAGTGTAGTTCTATTATCACAATATATCGGAGATTTCCATCCAGATGCCCAATTAAATGATTTGTTTGGTTCTAATTTAATTGCTTTTATTTGGAGTAATAATTCGGCAGTTTTTTTTGCAGTATCTTTGTTTTCAATCATGACACAAATATACACAATTTTTATTCGCGATGTTCCAATTTATTTGGTTGGAAATTTAGAATTTTCTTCGTGTCAGGGCTTTTATTATAAAGATGAAATCACGATTAAGAAATTATTAAGTATTGCTATATCAGGCAAATACAATGCTATTTATTTGTATCATGAGGATTTAGTTGTTTTATGGAAGGAATTCAAAGGGTTTTTTAAAATAGAAAAGGCTGCGGGAGGTCTTGTAAAGAATAAACGTGATCAGGTACTCTTTATTTATCGATTTGATAAGTGGGACTTACCCAAAGGAAAAATTGAAAAAGGAGAAAAAAAGAAGCATGCTGCGATTAGAGAGGTTGAGGAGGAGTGTGGTATTTCAGGATTAAAGATTATAAATAAGTTGCCAAGGACTTTCCATATATTTCAAAGGAATGAACGACAGACTTTAAAGATTACTTATTGGTATGCGATGGAGTCTAATTTCAAAGGTGAGTTAGTCCCACAAGAGGAAGAAGGGATTACTATGGTAGGTTTCAGAGGTGAGGAAGGAATTAAAGAAGCATTGAAAAATACGTATGGAAATATTAAGTTGTTCTTTATAATTTAGCTAGGAAATAACCAAATTCTTCTCTTTTTTAAGAAGTACTATTCATTCGATTTTTTCAATAAAAAGATTACCTTTGCAAAATCAATTTTTTATCGATGGAAAAATTTATTAGAAAGAGAGTAACCAATGCAGGAAATGAAATTTTCTCAGGAATTACTGTTGCTTTGGCATTGGTTCCAGAGGCAGTTGCTTTTGCCTTTGTGGCAGGAGTAGATCCGTTAGTTGGTTTGTATGCAGCATTTATGGTAGGTTTGATTACTTCTATTTTTGGTGGAAGACCTGGAATGATTTCTGGGGCAACCGGCGCTTTGGCAGTGGTCATGGTAAGTCTGGTTTCCGAAGGAAATGCAATGGGAGTTGAAGGTGATGATTTGGGATTATACTATTTATTTGCAACCGTTATATTAATGGGCTTTATACAAGTTTTGGCGGGTGTTTTAAAGTTAGGAAAGTTTGTAAGATTAATTCCACATCCTGTAATGATGGGTTTTGTAAATGGTTTAGCAATTGTAATATTCACATCGCAATTAGGAATGTTTCCTAAAGAGTATAATTTAGGGTTTTGGATGATGATCGCTTTGATAGGGTTAACGATGTTAATAATGTGGGGACTACCTAAAATAAAGGTGCTTTCAAAACTTCCTGAGGCATTGATAGGAATTTTAGTTGTATCAGCAATTGCAATATTTGGAGGATTAGATGTTGCAACTGTGGGATCATTTATTAGAGCTGGAGGAGGAGAAGGCTTGAAAGGCGGTTTTCCTGTTCCCGAGTTAGGAACGTTTTCTAAAATTCCAATGACCATAGAGACACTTTGGTTTATTGGTCCTTATGCCTTTATTTTGGCTGCTATTGGGTTAATAGAATCTTTAATGACCTTAAATTTGATTGACGATTTAACGGAAACTCGTGGTAATGGAAACCGTGAATGTATGGCTCAAGGCGGTGCAAATATCGTTACTGGATTTTTCGGAGGTATGGGAGGATGTGCTATGATTGGACAATCTATAATCAATATTAAAGGTGGAGGAAGAACAAGACTTTCAGGAATTGTAGCGGCGTTAACATTACTTGGATTTATTTTGTTTGCTTCAGGAATGATAGAACAAGTTCCAATTGCAGCATTGGTGGGTGTAATGTTTATGGTTGTTATTGGTACGTTTGCCTGGTCTAGTTTTAGAATCATAAATAAAATACCACTAACTGACCTTTTTGTATTGATTCTTGTATCATCTTTAACAGTAATTTTTGATTTGGCAATTGCTGTAATTTCTGGGGTAATTGTAAGTGCGCTGGTATTTTCTTGGGAAAATGCAAAACGGATTAGAGCTCGAAAAAGAATGAAAGAGGATGGAACAAAGGTTTATGAAATTTGGGGTCCATTATTCTTTGGTTCTATTACTGCCTTTAACGAAAAATTTGATGTAAATAATGATCCTAAAAGTATTGAGATAGATTTTATTGAAGCCAGAATAAGTGATCATTCAGCCTTTGAAGCGATATTGAATTTAGTTAAAAAATATGAGGCTGTCGGTAAAATTATTTATTTGAAACATTTAAGTGCAGACTGTAAGGTCTTACTTTATAAGGCCGATGAAAAATTCCATCAAATTATAATAGAAGATATTGATGATCCACGCTATCATTTAGCTGAAAACCCAGAGAACTTTACAAAAGGTTTGGGCGAGTATAACTTATAAGAAAATTAGTACTAGAAATTAGTGTGTAAAGAGGAGCGATTTTGTATTGTTCCTCTTTTTACTATAAACTATCTAATAGGTTGTTTTTTTTATTGAAAATTAAGTCAAGAACAACTAGAATGGTTCCGGTTACAATGAAAATATCTGCGATATTAAATATACCAGTTTGGATCGTACCCATTTGAATTTGGATGAAATCAGTAACAGACCCAAAAAAGACTCTATCAAATATATTTGTAACAGCACCTCCAATAGCAGCGGAAAGTCCTATAGCGGTTTGCTTAGAAATAGCGGTTTTAGTAAGTATCATCCTAAAGAAGAATAAAAGAACTGACATTGGTAATATTTGAAAATATATCGTTTTTAATATTGATGGAAAATTGCCACCTAATCCTAAAGCAGCACCAAAATTTTCCGCTTTTATTAAAACAAGACTATTATTTAGTAAAAATATATATTCATGATTGGTTAAATTATTTCGAATAATAGTTTTTGAAACTTGATCAGAGCAAATTGTTAGGGAAATTATTGAAATAATCAGAATTATTCTCTGTCTTCTATTAGTTTTCATGATAGTTTTGAGGTGGACTTCTTAAAAAGTTAAAAGGAAAAATTCTTACTTTCTCTCGAACAAAATATACTAATGTTTTTTAATTAAAAGATTAGATCTATTATTATGTAAAAGTACAGTTTATACTAGATTATAATCCGATAATGGTAATGAATTATATCGCTTTCCAGTTACTTTAAAAATGGCATTTACGATGGCGGGAGCAATTACAGGAACCCCTGGCTCCCCAACTCCGGTCGGAAGTTCGTAGTTATCTATAATTTCAACATGAGTTTTTGGTGCTGCTGGCATTCGAAGCATATTATAGTTGTGAAAGTTGCTTTGCTCTATAGCACCATCTTTAGCCGTGATTTTACCATAAAAAGTTAAGGTCATTCCAAAAACAGCAGCACCTTCCATTTGTGCAGTAATTGTATCTTTATTTATAGCAGTGCCACAATCAATAACAGTATGTATTTTGTGCACTTTTACATTATTATCCTTTACAGATACTTCAACAACGGAAGCAACATAAGATAAAAAGCTGTAATGAACTGCAATTCCTTGTGCATGTCTTTCTGGTAGTTTTTTACCCCAGTTGGCATTTTTTGCTGCTTGCTTTAAGACATGTTTCAATCTTGCAGTATTCATTTTATGTTCACTGTTAGTTTCTTCAATACGATCGCTACCAATCAATTTCATTCTAAAATCTAAAGGATCCATTCCTGCTTCATATGCTAATTGATCTGTAAATACATTTATAGAGAAACCGAGAGGTATATTTATAACCGATCTTAACCACCCAATTCTAACATGAGCATTCGCTTTTCCAACTTCAACATTAAAGTTTTCAATTTCAAACGGAGCCTTCACGGCTGCCGCTGTCTCGCCACCTCCAGCATATTCTACTCCAGGTTGAAAAGTAGAACTTATAGAAGGTAATGCCACTCTATGCTGCCAACCAGTAACTTTTCCATTCTTATCTAATGAAGCTTTCATCTTTTGCGCTGAAACGGCATGAAAATAACTATGCTGTATATCATCTTCTCTAGACCACACAACTTGAACAGGGCCATTAATAGCTTTTGATACCATGGCAGCTTCAACAACGTAATCTGGTTTAGACTTTCGTCCAAATCCTCCACCTAAGAAAGTTACATTCATGGTGACATTTTCAATAGGTATTTTTAAAAAATCTGCGACCTCTGCTCTAGCTCTCTGTGGCGCTTGGCTCGGCGCCCAAACTTCACATGTGTCATTTTGTACCCAGGCTACGGCATTTGGAACTTCCATAGGGGTGTGAACCAAATGTGGTAATTGAATCGTTGTTTCTAAAATTTTATGAGCATTTTGAAAAGCAGCATCAATATCTCCTTTGTTCTTTAATTCTTTTCCTTTTTTATGAACATTTTCCGTCAATTGTTTCATATAATCTTCCGAATTATAGGAAGTATTAACCCCTTTATCCCATTCTATTTTTAAGGCTTCCTTTCCTTTAAAAGCGGCCCAAGTATTAGTTGCTATAACTACGACACCTCCAAGTGGCCCAAAAGGTCTTTCAATTCTAGGGATTTCAATAACATCTAGTACTCCATAAACTTTCATGGCAGCTGTTTTATCAAAGGATATTACTTTCCCAAAAGTAACAGGGCAGCGCTGAATTGCAGCAAATTTCATATTTGGAACTCTTTGGTCCAGACCAAAAATAGCGGAACCATTAGAATAGTCACCGACATCAATACTAGGTAGTTTTTTTCCAATATATTTAAAATCCTTAGGAGATTTTAGTTGAATATCTTTCGGAACTTCAATGGTTTTTGCAATTTCTACTAAACCTCCAAAGCCGATTTTTTTACCACTTTTGTGAATGATAAAATGATTTTCCGCATTGCACTCAGAGGCAGGTACTTTCCATTTTTGAGAAGCAGCAGTAATTAAAATGGCCTTTGTGGTAGCACCCATTTTTCGCATCGATTTAAAAAATGTTCGCACACTTTGAGATCCATCTGTATTTTGATTGCCATATTTAGAATCTCCAGTTCCTTGCTTTACAGTAACCCGATTCCAATCTGCTTCCATCTCATCCGCAATTACAGAAGTTAAAGAGGTCCTAACTCCGTTACCCATTTCTGATCGAGCGGCGATTAGCACCAAACTTCCATCAGAGTTTAGTTGTACAAATAAATTAGGATTGAATTTTATCAGTGCTTCAGTCGGCATATGACCAAGTGAATCTGTATTACACGCTAGGATTAAACCTCCTGAGGCTAATCCTATTCCTTTAATAAAATTTCTTCGGCTAATATTTTTTACAATTCCCATAATTAACCTTTTTTAAGTTCTACGGTTTGATTGATAGCATTTTTAATGCGCTGATAGGTACCGCATCTACAAATGTTTCTAGACATGGCGGTTTCGATATCGTCATCACTGGGATTATCATTTGAGTCCAATAAGGCAGTAGCGGTTATTAACTGACCGGGTTGGCAAAACCCACATTGTGGAACATTTAAATCTGCCCAAGATTTTTGTAGTAATTGTAAGTTTTTATTTTCGCCTTCAATGGTAATAATTTCCTTCCCTTCGGCAACTGAAATAGGTAGTTGACAAGAATTTACTGCAATACCATCCATAAGTACCATACAGGCTCCACACAATCCTTTACCACAACCATATTTGGTTCCAGTAAAGCCTATAAAATCTCTAATAGCCCATAATAAAGGCATATCTAGATCAGCCTCGACCGCGTGCTTTTTTCCATTAATTTGTAGTGCAACCATACCGAAGTGAACTAGTTTTGAAAAATTAATTCACTAAATTAGGGATTATTAGCTCAAAAAAACTATATTTTTCGATTTTGACAACACAACAGTAAGTGTTTATTTTAAGATACGATAAATTGGGTATTGTAAAAATTCCTTTTCTGCATACTTAGAATTCATATAGATAAAATTTAATTGCTCATAAGAATTTTTAGAAAAGAGAGAGTCCTGTGCTTTTTTTTGTTCAAATTTCGACCTTAGATCTTTATTATCATCTAAAATTGTTTTGGCTAAATCTTCAAATATATAGGGTGAAAAATGTTCTTTTTGTTGTAAAATAATATCGAAAAAATTCCAGTTAAAAAAAGAATCTTTTGCCTCAGGTTCTAGCGTTTCTATTATATATTTTATGCCGGGTTGCTGCGTTGAAATTAAGAAATCTCCCGCCTCAAATTTTTGCTGTCTATGTGTAGCAATTACCTCAGTATTCATATGTAAATAATGACCTTCATAGGGCATTTTTACTGTTTCATATTTTTTTATTTCATAAGATTCCACAAGTATGGAAATATCCTTTTTTAAAGGGTGCATTTTAATAGTATTCAGTTTTAAGAGTTCAATGACATTTGTTAAATGCTTAGGAACAATGTAAAAGTTTGGAATAACAATTTCTTTGGTAGGTTTGTAATGATCATAAAAATCAACTTCTTGGGTATAAGGTTTCTCTCTATTGTATTTTACTCTTTGTTGTCCAGTAACTTTACTTGTAATAATTTCGCGTTCAAAACCTTTGAAATCAATGGTTTTTATTCTAGTACTATCAATTTTCCAATGAATAGGATATGTTTTTTTTGATAAAGTTTCATCTGCACTTCCTTTTCTTATATTATCAAGAGATCTACCATAAGCCGAAGTAAAATCTATAACTTCTTCCAAGATAGCATAAGTGGCTTTAACTCTCTCTTTATAAGGTTTTAGCATGTGGGTTTCTACCGTTAGACCTAGAGTGTTAAACAGGCTTGTGTATCCAGTAGAATACCTAGGAGAGTCAAAAAATTGCGTAAATCCATTTTTAGGATCTTTGTTGAAAACGTTCACATATGGCGCATTAATAATACCTTTCTTTGTTAACTTTTCTTCTAATTCTGGAATCATTTTGTAGTAGAGGTAATCTGAAATTTTCCCATTTAATTTGTTGTGTTGGGTAAATAATTGCGTCACGGTATATTGGTAATCGGCACCATTACTTACATGCGTATCTACAAAAACAATTGGATTAACTTCATGAAATATTTTTGCAAAAGATTTGGCATTTTGGGAGTCGTTCTTAATAAAGTCTCTGTTGAGATCATAGTTTAGTGAATTCCCTCTAAAGCCATAAGATATGGGGCCGTTTTGATTAACTCTAGAGTTAGAATTTCTATTTAAACTACCACCAACATTGTAAATGGGAATTATACAAATAAGAATATTTTTGTATTTTTCTTTTAAATTTTTATCAAAAGCAATATCTCTTAGTAATTGCATAGATGCATCAATACCATCTGATTCTCCTGGGTGAATTCCATTATTAATGAGTAATTTACTTCTTGAGATGTCCTTAAGAATAAAAATTTTCTTTGCATCAAAAATTACGAGATGTAGTGGATGACCTGAATCCGTAGTTCCCATTTTTTCCACCTTAATTTCGGGAAATACTTTTGCCAAATTTTGATAATATAAAATTGTTTGCTCGTATGTAGCCGTTTTGGTTCCCTTACTTTTTTCAAAAACGGTTTCAAATTGACTTTTTGAAATGGAATCTTTACTGGTTGTGGTTTCTTGAGAAAATCCTATAATTGGAATCGCTATTCCGATGAATAGCATGAATGATGAAAATAGTTTATTCATTTTATTTTATAACTGAGGTTGGCACTAATACTGAAACATCGCCATTATTTCTTATAATATCTCTGACAATACTTGAACTTATAAATGAAGTTTCAGCACTTGTGAGCAGAAATATCGTTTCTATTCCAGATAATTTTCTATTTGTTTGTGCAATTGCTTTTTCGAATTCAAAATCTGCTGGGTTTCGAAGGCCTCTTAAAATAAACTCAGCATTAATTCTTTTGCAGTATTCAACGGTTAATCCTGAGTAAGTGGCTGTTGTTACTTTTGGTTGATTAGAAAAAGTTTCTTCTATAAAATTTTTACGTTTTTCAGTTTCATACATATAATTTTTATCAGCATTTATTCCAATCGCAATGACGATTTCGTCAAATAGAGGAATAGCTCTTTCTATAATATCAACATGCCCAAGCGTAATAGGGTCGAAGGAGCCTGGAAAAATTGCTTTTTTCATAATTATTTCATTTTTTGTTGTTCGTTGGTCAGGGCCATTTCAATAGCATTTCCAAAAAGTTCAGGTAATGATATACCTGCAGAAGCAGCCTGTTGGGGTAAAATGCTTTCTTCTGTCATTCCAGGTACGGTATTGATTTCTAATAAATAGGGTTCGTCATTAATTAAAATATATTCACTTCGCGAAAAACCATTCATTTTTAAGATTTCATATGTTTTCTTAGCAACTTCTTCAACGCGTATTTGTTCTTTTTTAGAAATTCTAGCGGGGGTAATTTCTTTTGACTTTCCTCCGTATTTAGCGTCATAATCGAAGAAATTGTTTTCTGAAATAATTTCTGTAATTGGTAGAACCGTTGTTTTATTTTTATAATTGATAACTCCAACTGACACTTCTGTTCCGTCCAAAAATGACTCTATAATAATCTCATCATCCTCTTTAAATGCAAATTCAATAGCTTTATTCAATTCTTCTATTTTAAAAACTTTAGAGATTCCAAAACTACTGCCAGCTTTATTTGCTTTAACAAAACAAGGTAACCCAACCTTATTAACGATTTCATTTTGATTTATTGTATCACCCAAATTCAAATAATAGGAGGTGGCAGTTTTTATTCCGTATGGTTTTATAATGCTTAAGCAATCTCTTTTGTTGTATGTAATAGCCATTTGATAGGATGGGGCAGAGGTGTGCGGTATTCCAAGTAATTCAAAATAGGAAACGATTTGACCATCTTCTCCAGGAGCACCGTGAATTGCGTTAAAAACACAGTCGAAAAAAATCGATTCACCATTAATCTTAGCAGAAAAATTATCTTTTCTAATTGAAAATTCTTTATTATTTTGAACTAAAACCCATTTGTCTTTAAAAATATGAACAGCATAAACATTGTAAATTTTCTTATCGATATTTTTACAAACTATGCTACCACTTTTTAATGATATTTTATATTCTGAAGTAAAGCCGCCCATAATTACGGCAATATTTTTTTTCATAGAACTGTACTTGAAGAGCAAAAGTAATCAAAAAAATTAGCTGTTTAGATTTCAAATTTAATTAGAAGCTTTTTGAAATTTATTTTTGATGTATTCATAAAGCAAAATATTAGAAGAAATAAGAAGAAAGCCATAAATAAAATCTTCTATGGGAATTGTATAAACACGTAATTCGGTATTGTTAATGCCATCATACCAAACAATAGGATTGTCTAAAAATGAACCCGTTAAAAGTCCATTGCTTATTAAAAAGAATGGAATGATTAAAGCGTATGTAAAGTATATATAGGATAAGTTAATTCGTAAAATCATTAAAAAAATCAGAAAAATTGCTGTAGATAGAAAGGTGATAGAAGTATATAAAAGAGGAAGGTGCATACTTCCAAAAACCAATAATATAATGATCGCTAAGAGACTAATTTTTCTATGGACTTTGGAGGGTTTCTTAAATTTTATTAGGTGTGAAATGGCATAATAAGTGAATACGCAAGCATAGGGTATACTGATGAAAAACAAAATTTCTTCAATTGGAAGGTTTAAAATGGTTATTCCAATGAGGTATTCTGGATTAAAGCCCCAAATTTTCAAATACGTAAATAGGACATCCCAAATTATAAATAGAACCGAGATAAAAATATTTGCAGGTAAAAAGTACTTCCATTCTTTAAAGAAGGGTTTTTTATGGTAAAAACTAAAAATGAAAGGAATTAACAAACAGCCCAGATCAATTAATAAGTAGGTGTATTGTTTCATGATAGCATTATACGTTGAAATACTTTTTTGGAACGTTTAACATTCCAAAACATTCACCGTCTTCCTTGTATAAATGTTTATGATGTATTTTGTGAGCTTTTCTGAGTCCAACTAAAAATTTATTTTTTACATTTTTGAATAACTTAAATCTTTGATGAATTAAAATATCATGAATTAAAAAATAGGCAATACCGTAAAATAAAATTCCGAGTCCTATAAAAAGTAAATAGTGAACTTTATAAAAAGTTCCAAAATATAGCAGTAGAAGACTGGGTAATGCAAAAATTAAAAAGAAAAAATCATTTTTTTCGAAAACATTTTGATATTTCGGTTGATGATGGTCGTTATGAAGAAACCAAAGAAATTCATGCATAATGTACTTATGAGTACACCAAGTGATAAGTTCCATTAAGCCAAAAGTTCCAATAGTAATAAATGTATACAATAATGATATCATAAATTTATTTCTTTAATTTTATTTAAAAGTACGTTTTGATAATCAATAGGTAGTCCTGATTGCGATATATTATTTACTATAAATGTGATATCTTTTTTTAAATTTTCGTGGTAATTTAAAAATTTCGGAATTTCAGATTGTATTAGAACTCTTACATATCTAGCTTCTATATGATCAGGGTGTTTTTTAATAAAAACTTCTAGACGTTTTTTGCCTTCATCAAAATAACGCATTTTTTTTAAGGGTAAATAGGTATGTTTGGCTTTAGACATTATGGCAGATGCAATATATGGCTCTAATTCATCACACTTGACACCTTCGAAGTAATTTAAAAATAAGTACAAAGATTCCTTAGAATCAATTTTATGGAATTCAATTCTTACCTTTTCAATTTCCGTACAATTTGTAAAGGGAATGAGTAAGAATAGAAAGATACTAAAAATATTCAAATTATATAAAATTGAGTTTGTATGAAATGTAAGATTTTAAAAGTAATGATATTTTTGCTGGGTTTGAAATTCGAGTTCTTTCAGATAATAAAGAGTCAATATTTTTTTTCTTTAATTTTTGTAATAATTTAGAGTAGTATACATAGGCCACGTAAACACCAAGTTTACATTCAGAAGGCAGTAAAAGAATTCCTTTATATGCATTTTTAAAATCTTCTTCAATATCAAGAATTATAATTTGCTTTCCTTCGATATCTAATTTTCCATGTCCTAAATTTGGAAAATAGGATCTTCCAAGGATTTCGTAATCATCTTTTAAGTCTCTCAAAAAATTCACTTTTTGAAATGCTGACCCTAAACTCATGGCGTAGAATTTAAGATCATTGTATTTTTTTAAATCCCCATTCACAAAAACTTTTAGACACATTAATCCAACTACATTTGCAGACCCATGTATATAGTCTTCGTAATCCTCTGTTACACTATAATCATTCTTATAGAGATCGGCTTTCATGCTTTTCATAAATTTTTCTACTAACTTTTCAAGTTTGTATTTTCTAACTATAAATTGAAAGGAATTTAGAATTGGGTTTAGACTAATTTTTCGATCCAAAGATTTGTAATAATTTTTTTCAAACTCTAAAAATAATTCTTCTTGATTGAAGTCGTGAAAACTATCTACGATTTCATCAGCGTATCTTACAAATCCATAGATAGCATAAATTGATTTTCTAATTTTTGGATGAATTAATTTAATGCCCAAGGAAAACGAAGTACTATAGGTTTTTGTAATAATTTCACTGCAGTCAACACTTGATGTATCAAATAATTGTTTCATAATAAATGGTATTTTTTTATTAATTCACTTACAATTTTTCCAGATATAATACTTGGAGGAACTCCAGGCCCTGGAACTGTTAATTGTCCGGTAAAATATAGGTTACTTACTTTTTTGCTTTTCAATTTTGGTCTTAAAATATGTGTTTGGAGTAGGGTATTGGCTAATCCATATGCATTGCCTTTGTATGAGTTGTAGTCTTTGATAAAATCATTTACACAGTATGATTTTTTAAATAAAATATGACTTCGAACTTCCTGATTTGTTCGTTTTTCAAAGCGATCAATAATAATATTAAAATATTTTTCTCTTATTTTTTGGGTGTCTTTAATTCCAGGAGCAATCGGTATTAAAAAAACTCCAGCGTCACAGGTTTTAGGAGCGGCACTATCATCAGACACACTAGGAAAACTAGCATAGAATAATGGGTCTTTAGGCCAAGTTTTACTATCGTAGATAGTTTTAGAGTGTTCATCGAAATCTGTATCAAAAAACAAAGAATGATGCGTAATATTTTTTAATTTCGTATTAAAACCAATATAAAATAATAATGATGAAGGTGCAAAAACTTTTGAATCCCAGTAACTTTCTGAATATTGTTTAAATTTTTTTGGCAACAAAGTTTCGGTGAAATGATAATCAGCTCCGCTTAAAAGAATGTCGCATTTAAATTCCCCTTTTTCCGTAGAGACAGAAGTTACGGTGTTGCTGTTTAAATTAATTTTTTGAACGGCACAGTTTCTTATTATTTTAACTCCTTGTTCTTCCGCTAACGAATGCATTGCTTTGACAACTTCGTACATGCCTCCAATAGGGTGCCAAGTTCCTAATTTTAAATCTGCATAATTCATGAAGTTATAGAAAGCAGGAGTATTAGAAGGTTTTGCTCCTAAAAACAGGACAGGAAATTCAAGTATTTTTTGAAGATTATCGTTTTTAAACCCTTTGGAAATTTGTTTTTTGATGGTGACGAAGAATAATTTTAATTTAAGAAAAGTTTTAAAGTTTATTATTTCTAATAAATTCTCCCCTGGCTTGTAGACTAAATCTTTAATTGCAATTTCATAATTAGCTTTAGCATTTTTTATAAATTTTTCTAAATGCTTTCCACTGCCTTTTTCATAATTTTCAAAGGTGGTTTTGATTTTATCAAAATCGTCTTCTATTTCTATTTTTTTTTGATCTTTAAAAAATACTTTATACCCCGGATTTAGTCTGATTAACTCGTAATAGTCACTAACTTTTTTTTCGAAATCATTGAAAAAACTTTCAAAAACATCAGGCATCCAATAAAATGATGGGCCAATATCAAATGTGAATCCGTCTTTTTTAAATTGCCTAGCTCTTCCACCTACATCGTTGTTTTTTTCAAGTATAGTTACTTCGTAGCCTGATTTGGCCAAATATGATGCAGCTGACATCGATGCAAATCCTGCTCCTATTATTATGATATTTTTCTTTCTCAAGTTTACAAATATAAAGATTAAATGTTAAATTCGACGTCCTATCAATGTGATGAACGCCGAATTGACTAACTAAACCAATCAAAAAACCACTTTTGATTATATTTTTATGTTATTCTTCGAATGCTGGAATTAATACTTTGTCTATTACATGTATAACTCCGTTGCTACCTTGAATATTTACTTCAAGAATATTTGCATCTTCTCCATTAGACATGTCCGAAATACTTACGCCGTTTGCACCTAAATTGAAAGTTATATTTTCTTGATTAACCATTTCTATAGAAAGTTGATCAGTTATAGCAGTCCTAAATGCTCTTCCCATAAAAGCATGGTATGTTAATACTTTTGTAATTTGATCGTCTGAAAGCGTTTCAATAGTCTCACTTATTTCTGCAAATGCTGCGTCGGTTGGAGCAAATATTGTAATGTCACCAGCCTCTCTAATTATTTGTGTAATTGCGGCAAATCGAGGATCTGTTAACAAACTTACAAGTACTGTAAATTCTGCACCAGTTTCCATCTGCGATAATGCAACTGCAATATCGACAACATCAATAGCTGGAGGTGTTAATATTCTATCTATTGTATGTATAACTCCATTAGACATTTCAATATCGGTTCCTGTGATTGTTGTTAAACCATTTATTAAAATACTGTTCGTTAAATATCCTAAAAATATTTTTTCTCCGTTAACTGTTTGAACCATTCCATCTGCTGGTAAATCAGCTGCTTTAACATTGCCGGCAACAGCATGATAAAGTATGATTGGAGCAAGTTGTTCCGCCGTCAAATCATCTAAAGAAGTGATTCCTGCGGCTGCGAACGCATCATTATTTGGTACAAAAATAGTTATGGCATCATTAGTTGAAATTGTTTCTAGTAATTCTGCTTTTCTAATAGCCGCTGCTAAAATTGTATAATCAGTGTTGAAGAGGTATACTTCAGAAACTGTTCCAAGAGCTTCAATTACATAAGAAGGTAGCAGAACAGTATCAATACCATGTATTACTCCGTTTACAGCCTTCACATCTGGTGCCACTACGGATGCATTATCAATCTTTACTCCGCTAGAAAGATCTACAGTAACGGATTCTCCTGTTAGTAAGGTCGGAGCCATCATTCCATTTGATAGTTCTGTTGACATAACAGATGTTCCAAGTATATGGTAACTTACAATTTCTTTAAGAATTCCAACCGGAATTTCATCCAGACTCGTTTTATTTAAGGCTCCCAATAGATTGACAAAGGCATCATCTGTTGGAGCAAATACTGTTAAATCTGATCCAATATCACTAGCTGCGGCTAAAATATCTGAAAATTCTGGCATCAACAAAATGTCTACTAGAATTGTAAAGTTTGAATTTGCAACGGCTAAATCTGTAATTGTTTGCGTTATAAATCCTTCAGGTATTAGCACTTGATCTATTATGTGTACATAGCCATTTGTAGCCTTTATATCTGCTTGAAATACCTTAGATGCACCATTTAAAGTAACACCGTTGCTTAAATCTACATTAACAGTTTGTCCAGCCAATAGAGTAGGTACGTCTCCATTAGATAAATCACTTGAAGAGACCTTTCCAGATACTACATGATATTGTAACAGAGATGTAAGGAGCTCCGGGGTTGATAAAATAGTGTTCAAAGTAGTTGGGTCTAAATTATTAAAGGCTTCATTCGAAGGAGCAAATACAGTAAAGGGACCATCTCCCGATAATACAGTTTCTAAACCTGCAGTTAAAATTGCAGTTTCGAGTGTGTCGAAAATAGGTTGAGAACTGATGTATTCAACAATATTAGCAGTTGGTTGTGGCACTTTATTGTCATCGTCGTCATCACAACTAACGAATACGAATAATGAAGTTAAAGTTACTACGGTAAAAAAGATACGTAGATGTTTTTTGATAAAAGCAATTTTTATTTTCATTGTATAACTATTTAGGTTTAAATCTTGTACAAATATACAAAATAAAAAATTTGATGTGTAAGTTTTTGTATAAAAAAGTTATACAAAATAAGTAACACCCCTATATTTCCAGTTTAGTTAAATTAAATATATTTTTATTTTGTCTATATTTGCTGTAAATAACTTAAACATGAATACCTTTTCAATGTCTCAGGTTGAAGTCCTGACTGGGATAAAATCACATACGTTACGAATGTGGGAAAGACGATATAGTTTTTTAAAGCCTCAGAGAACCCAGACCAATATTCGTTATTATTCAGATGCTGAGCTTCGACGATTGATAAATATATCAATATTGATTAACAATGGATATAAGATTTCAAAAATTGATAAATTAAGTGAGCATGAATTGCATACTATAGTTATTGAGTTAAATTCTCACTCATCTTCCAAATTTGATGATGATATAAATAGACTTTCTCTCTGCATGATTGAAATGAATGAGGATAGTTTTAGTGCTATATTTCAGAGACACGTTAACAGGCATGGTCTTTTATCCACTGTTATGAATTTGATTTATCCTTTTTTGGGCCATGCCGGGATTTTGTGGATTGCTAATAAGACAATACCTGCACAAGAACATTTTATGTCAAATTTAATTAGGCAGAAAATTGTTTCTGCCATAGATATGATTCCTTTAGTAAAAATTGATGCTAAGAATATTATCATGTTTTTGCCAGAAAATGAAAGTCATGAAATAGCCTTGCTTTTGGCAAATTATATAGCAAAAGATTTAGGATTTAAAGTGATGTATTTAGGTCAAAATGTTCCTGTAGAGAACATTGTAGATGTTAACAAAATTGTAAAAGCGGACTTGTTTCTTACTATGTTTATGACTCCAATTGGAAATAAATTTAAATCCTCCTTTGAGGGTGTTCTGGGAAATTTTGATACGCCCTTGTTTGTAGCTGGTATGTACGATGTTTCAGAAAGTCCAGATAATTTTAAACATATCGCTACTCCAGAGATTCTTTTTGAAGAGCTTAAGAAATTAAGAGATTCTTAATTATTTTCTAGTAGGTTATCTAATACACGGTCAAAATTCTTGTACTTAAATTTAAAACCTTCTTTTATTATTTTCTTTGGACAGATCCTACTTCCAGCGGTTAAAATTTTTGACATTTCACCAAATAATAAATAAAGTAAAGTTGAAGGAATATTTGGAAGCCAATTTTTTTTATTAAGTTTACGAGAGATTGCTTCTGTAATTTCTCTATTATCCATATAACTTGGGGCTACGGCATTAAATATACCGCTAATTGATTTGTTTTGAATACAAAACAAATAAAGATTAGCAATGTCATTTATATGAATCCAAGGCATATATTGTTTTCCGCTTCCTAGGGAAGCGCCAACATTGTTTTGGAACGGCTTGATTAATTTTTGAAAAGCACTTTCGTTTTTAGCTAAAACTACGCCTGTTCTGAGGATTACAGTTCTTGTATTCAATAATGTAAATTGATTTAACGTTTGTTCCCATGATTGGCAAGTTTTTCCAAGAAAGTCTGACCCAGGAGTATCATTTTCCTCAAATATTTTGCCCGTAGTGATGGCACCATAATACCCAATGGCCGATGCAGCAACGAATGCGTCTAATGCAATGTTGTTTGCCTTTACAGTATCGTAAAGAAGTTGAGTACTTACGGTTCGACTTTTCAGTATTTCCTCTTTTCTTTTTTTAGTCCAGCGTGATTCACCAATGTTTGCGCCAGCTAAGTGAATGATGGTAGTCACATCTTTAAAAGCGCTTACATCAATTTCTTTGGAAGATAGATTCCATTTAAAAGTTTTTAATGCTGGATGTCTATTCGGATTCCTAGTCAAATAATGGACATTATACCCTTTTAAACTAAGTAGTTTTCCTGTCGCTTTAGCGATTAATCCTATTCCTGTTATCAGAATTGTTTCCATTATAGTGATAATTTATTTTTGTTAAATATAATTAAAACTTAGTATTTACGTTTTATATATTTGTTGAAATTAAAATAACCTATGAGTTTATTAAAATTTGTTATTTCAAAGTCCTTTTTAAAACAGTTGGCGTATGCATTTGTGCTAGTCATAGTTCTTATTTTTTTATTGGCAAAGTCACTAGATCATTCAACCAATCATGATCAAAAAATTCAAGTACCAGATTTGTCTAAGTTATCGGTAGCAGAAGCAGTTTCAATTTTGAAGGAACTAGATTTACGATTAGAGGTAATTGATTCATCAAATTATAATCCGGACTTTCCGCCATCATCAATTATTGAGCAAACACCGGAATATGGCGAATTTGTGAAAGAGAAAAGACGCATTTATTTAAAAATAAATAGGACGACCTATAAGGATCTAAATATGCCTGATATATTGCAGAAAACAAGAAGAAACGCTGAAGTAACTTTGAAAGCTGTTGGTTTTAGAGTAGGTGAGAACCCTGTCTATATCGAGGATATTGCTAAAGATGTGGTGAGAGGCATATTTTATAAGGATAAGGAAATACGTGTAGGAGATAAATTACCGAAAAACTCATTGGTCGAGTTGAAGTTGGGTGATGGTAACGGTAAAGCGAAATAAGAATGGTAGAAGATCAGGGAATTGAGAATGAGGACTTGTATGAGCATTTTCGTTATGTTGCTCATGAAGGACAAGAGCCACTTCGAGTGGATAAATTTTTAATGAATTTTATTGAAAATGCCACGAGAAATAAAATTCAACAAGCAGCCAAGGCCGGAAATGTTCTTGTAAACGAAAAATCGGTAAAATCTAATTATAAAGTAAAACCAAATGATGTGGTTCGTGTTGTTTTAACACATCCACCACATGAAAATTTATTAGTTGCAGAAGATATTCCTATAGATATTATATACGAAGATTCTGATGTAATAGTAGTTAATAAATCTTCAGGAATGGTGGTGCATCCTGGACATGGTAATTATTCAGGAACCTTGGTGAATGGATTGATCCATCATATAGAAAACTTGCCCGTAAATAGTAATGAACGACCTGGTCTCGTGCATAGAATTGATAAGGATACTAGTGGTTTGTTGGTGGTTGCAAAAACTGAATATGCAATGGCGCATTTGTCTAAGCAGTTTTATGATCGCACTACGGAGCGCAGATATATAGCCTTGGTTTGGGGGAATGTTGAAGAGGATGAAGGAACCATAGAAGGTAATGTTGGAAGAAGTTTAAAGAATAGATTGCAAATGGATGTGTTTCCAGAAGGAGATTTTGGAAAGCATGCCGTTACTCATTTTAAAGTACTAGAAAGATTTAGTTATGTTACGTTGGTGGAATGTAAATTAGAAACTGGACGCACACATCAAATTAGAGCACACATGAAATATATAGGTCATACGCTCTTTAATGATGAACGTTACGGAGGTGATCGAATATTAAAAGGAACTACTTTCACCAAATATAAGCAATTTGTAGATAATTGTTTTAAAGTATTGCCAAGACAAGCCTTACATGCCAAAACATTAGGGTTTACACATCCAAAAACGGGAGAGTTCATGCAATTTAATTCCGAGCTTCCAGAGGATATTGTTGGTGCATTAAATAAATGGCGAAATTATACGTTAAATCATCATGAGTAGGTGTTTTTTTATTTATTAGGGAGTATTTTGCTACACTGCGGTAACATCAATTCCTAATTTGTGTAAATTACTTTTAGTTTGCGGGTCGATGCCCTTATCAGTAATGATTTGATCTATGTCTTCTAGTCCGCAAATTCTACCAAATCCTTTTTTACCGAATTTGGATGAATCAGCAAGTATGATAATCTTTTGAGCCGCTTTAATCATTTGTTTGTTTAGAGATGCTTCCATTGAATTGGTTGTGGTTAAGCCATATTCTATATCTATTCCATCCACACCCAAAAATAATTTTGTAAAGGTGAATTCTTCGAGCATTTTTTCACTAATTGGCCCAATTACTGAAGAAGAACTTTTTCTAACATTTCCTCCTAGTTGGATTACATCTATATTAGGGATCTCTGATAAAATTAAGGCGGTATTTAATGAAGCTGTAAGCACAGTAAGTTCATCAATATTTTTAATATGACGTGCAAACTCAGTTAGAGAAGTTCCTGATGCTATTATGATGCTATCTCCGGGCTGTAGCATGCTACTAGCGGCTGTCGCAATTCTTGTTTTTTCCTTTGTTTGAAGTTTTTCTTTAATATTTACATGGTATTCCGTAATGTATGGATTTGAAGGGATGGCTTTACCGTGTGACCTATAAAGAAGTTTTCTTTCTTCAAGTAGCTTCAAATCCTTTCGAATGGTTACTTGTGAAACATTGAATTCTTTACTCAATTCATTTACATTTACAGAGCCAATTAATTCTAGTTGTTTTAGAATTTCTGCATGCCTCTCAGCGATATTTAACGTCATTTGATATGAAATTTATAAAACAAATATAGGTTATTTAGGAACTAATAAATTTTTTTAATATAAAACTTCTCTAAAATTAACTTTCGTTTTATTTCGTTTTATTATATTTGTATTTCGGTTTAGTGGATTAAATAAATAAAATGATTTTTTATGAAGAGAGAGGAGATGATCGCAAAGGTTGCGAGTACTTCAAAAGTATATGATTTTATCATAATTGGGGGTGGCGCAACAGGAATTGGAATTGCCTTAGAGGCTTCAACAAGAGGATATTCAATACTCTTGCTTGAGAAATCTGATTTTACAAAATCGACATCAAGTAAGAGTACCAAATTGGTTCATGGCGGTGTACGCTATCTTGCACAAGGAAATATTAGTTTAGTTAGAGAGGCTGTTGTTGAAAGAGGATTGTTGATAAAGAACGCACCTCATATAGTTAAAAGGCAGTCTTTTATAATTCCAGCAGATGGCTTTTTTGAAGAGATTAAATATTTGATTGGACTAAAGTTATATGATCTACTAGCGGGATCATTAAGTTTAGGGAGGTCAAGATTACTTAGAAAAAAGAATGTTTTAAAAAGATTAACCACGTTAAATCCAACTAAAATTACTGCAGGGATTTTATATTATGATGGTCAATTTAATGATTCTAGACTTGCTATCAATGTTATTCAAACAGCTATAGAAAATGGTGCGGTTGCCTTAAATTATTGTTCGGTAAATGGATTGCTAAAGGATAACATTGGAATGATTAATGGAATTCGATTTACAGATGAAGAGACTGATAAAATATTTGAAGTAAAAGGAAAGCAAGTTGTAAATGCAACAGGAGTTTTTACGGACGATATATTAAAAATGGATCTTCCAAATTCTAAAAAAACGATTGCTCCCAGTCAAGGAATACATCTCGTCTTAGACAAATCATTTTTGCCCGGACAGGATGCCATTATGATTCCTAAGACGGATGATGGTAGAGTATTATTTCTTGTTCCTTGGTGCAATAAAGTGCTTGTAGGAACAACAGACACACCCATTGAGAAGGAATCATTAGAGCCTATTGCCCTAGAAAGTGAAATAAAATTTATTTTGGAAACAGCGGGTAGATACTTATCCAAGATTCCAAAACGGAGTGACGTATTGGGTGCGTTTGCAGGGTTGAGACCATTAGCCGCTTCTAGTAGTGATAATAACAAAACAAAGGAAATATCTAGAAGTCACAAAGTTATTACTTCCAAATCCGGATTATTGACTATGATTGGCGGTAAATGGACCACTTTTAGAAAAATGGGTGAAGAATTAGTGGATGCAGCAGAAAACAGGTTGAAATGGAATTCTATTGCGACCAAAACAAAGCATTTAAAAATTCACGGTTATACCAATGATTTAAATTTAGAAAATTCGCTTGAGTATTATGGATCGGATGCCGAGAAAATATTAAATTTAGCTGATCAAGAAGAAATGCATGAATTACTAAGTACGCCATTGAATATTATTAAAGCGCAAGTTGTTTGGGCGGTTCGGCATGAAATGGCTCGTACGGTTGAAGATTTTTTAGCAAGAAGGACACGCTGTCAAATACTAAATGCAGAAGAAAGTGTAAAAATGGCACCTAAAGTTGCGAGTATTATGGCGAATGAAATGGGGTATTCAAAAAAGTGGGAAGTTGAACAAGTAACAAGTTATATTAAAGTCACTTCAAATTATATACTATAGAACTAACTAAATAGACAAATATGAAACATCCATATATAAAGATGTATACACCTAAGGAAATGAGGGTTA
>TARA_B110000037_G_scaffold20618_2_pt1 | contig 46879 bp, 47 predicted proteins | sample TARA_B110000037 | Tara Oceans TARA_B110000037 (sample SAMEA4397196) | marine metagenome | biome: Polar Biome; feature: [MIX] marine epipelagic wind mixed layer (ENVO:01000061); material: water (ENVO:00002006), including particulate matter (ENVO:01000060) such as... | depth 10-100 m | reverse complement strand
GATTATAGATTGTGTAATCCGTAGTTTTAAAGGTTTCAGACACAAAACCCGTATCGTCTAAAACATAAATAGTTCTTACAGTATCATTATTTATATTTGATAAATAACCTACAAATGAAAATAAGCCAATTATAATGAAAGGTGTCAAAAACGTCATAAGTATAAACGATTTATTTCTGACTTTTGTCATGTACTCACGTTTTATAATTAAGGGAAGGTGATTCATGACTTGTTATTTTGGATGGTTTGAATAAAAATATCGCTCGCATTTGGAATTAATTCCTTAAAATGGAGGACTTGTGATTGCGCTGTTAAAAATGTCAATAAATCATTAGAAGTGCCTTCAGAACCCAATGAAATATTGAGTTTAAGATCGTCATGAAGCGATTTGAAATCTGCTGGCGCTACTTTAAACTTCGCTTCGATCGTTTGTTGTAAAGCGCGTTTATTATCAGACAATAACGCGACTTCAAAAGTATTTGTTTTATAAGTGCGTTTAATGTCATTGAGCTTTCCGTCTAATATTTTTTTAGACTCATGAATTAAAGCAATATGGTCGCAGAGTTCTTCAACAGATTCCATGCGGTGCGTCGAGAAAATAACGGTTGCACCTTCATCGCGGAGTTGTAAAATTTCGTCTTTAATAAGGTTAGCATTAATAGGATCAAATCCAGAAAACGGTTCATCAAAAATCAGCAATTTAGGCTGATGTAAAACAGTCACCACAAACTGAATTTTTTGCGCCATTCCTTTTGAAAGTTCTTCGATTTTTTTATCCCACCAATGTCCAATTTCCAATTTATCAAACCAGTATTTTAAGCGCTTTTTTGCTTCTGAGTAAGACAAGCCTTTGAGCTGTGCCAAATACAGAGCTTGTTCCCCAACTTTCATGGATTTATACAGCCCACGTTCTTCGGGCAGATAGCCAATATATTGCACGTGATGGGGCTGTAAAGCCTCACCATCTAAGAGCACAGAACCTGAGTCCGGCATGGTAATTTGATTGATAATTCTGATCAAGGTGGTTTTTCCAGCACCATTAGGCCCTAACAATCCGAAAATACTATGTTTTGGAACTTGTATGGATACGGCGTCTAAAGCTTGGAAATCACCAAAGTGTTTTGAAACATCTTTAGTTTCTAAAAGGGTATTCATGCGTTAATTTTAGTTATAAGACGTTCCAAGATAAGAAAAGTTACACTGAAAAAGAAAATCCTTTGATTAATAAATTTAGGACTGTTAAAATGTCTTGTGTTTTTGGATGTACAGAATTTTTTATATATTTATAACTGATTTAGATCCCAAATCTATGTCTTCATAAGTAGTTTAACCGACGTTGAGATAATGTTTTTTTGAGAATTATTGGGGTACATGGCAAGTAAAACGCATGTGCAATGGTAGACTATAAATAAAAAACTCTGATACAGTTATATTGTATAGGTAATCAAAAGTAAACACTATGATGAATTTAATGATATTATTTAAAATACCGCTCCGCAAAGTCTCCCGACTTTGAGGCACATAAAAAACGAAAAGATAACTAGTAAAAAAAATGAAAATTGAAAGAAGGTTACATTATACGAGATCAAGAAAAAATACATTTTATATCAGCTACAGTAGTAGATTGGGTAGATGTATTTACGAGAAAGTCTTATAGAGATGTAGTTATAGAAAGTTTGGCATTTTGCATAGAGAAAAAAGGAATGTTGTTATACGGTTATGTAATAATGAGTAATCATATACATTTAATAGTGCAATCTAAAAAAGGTAAACTTTCAGATTTAATAAGAGATTTTAAGAAGTTTACTGCCTCAAAAATATTAGAAAAAATACAGACAGAACCTGAAAGTAGAAGAGAATGGATGTTAGAACGTTTTAAAAAAGCAACAGAAACTCATAGTAGAAATAAGAATTACCAATTTTGGCAATATGGTAATCATGCAGAAGAAGTGTATTCACACAAATTTATGTGGTCTAAGCTAGATTATATTCATTTAAATCCTGTTTGTTCAGGAATAATAGAAAAAGCATAACATTATAGATACTCTAGCGCAAGTAATTATGTAAACAGTGAAGGTTTAGTTGCTATAGAGATTGTAGATAATCCAGTTATAGATGTTTTAAAAAAAGCGTCAATAACAAAATATAATCAGTATTAAAAGATGAATTTAAATGACAATAGAGGTAAAAAAATAGATGGCTCAAAGTCGGGAGACTTTGCGCAGCTGGAGAAATTATTAGGGTACACAATCGTGAAGCGATGCTTGTCTGGGCTATTAATTTGGATTCTGAATCACAAAAGGTTGTTATTCAGAAATACATAAGCTTTATCACAGAAAATTTGTTTAAATAAAATGAGTTGATAAAAATATGGATAATTGGAAAGAGCATACTAAAAGACACATCCCAGAAGTAGTGGATGAATGTTATGATGAAAATATTATTAATCCGATGATGTTATGGATAGAATTAAATTTTCTTTTTTTTGATGCTGCAAAAATCGGAAATGATAATCTAATAAAAAGAATATTTGAAGAGTCTGATTATTACCATAACTATGAAAACAACCCAAAAGGTGATGACTATAGTACAGCTGTTGCACTTGACTTCATAGAACACCTCTTAGATCAGAAAGAAAAAATTCCTTATGTTTTAAAATATTTTCCAAAAGAAGATTTTATTGGATGTAAGGGGTTATTGACCTATCACAATAGTGAAGGTAAATATCAAAAAATCTTAGCATTATATAATGACGATTAAATCTAAGTATATGAAATCGAAGAATGGAGGTTTAAATTTGTTTCGCAAAGCTCTAAAAGAACAGAGTGAAATAAGAGAACCGTATAAAACCCATTCTAAAAACTCGAACGGAAAATATAAAACGACAGCCGAACCGAAAAGTTCAGAGAAAAGAAAAAGTATAGCTGAGGAGAAGCAAGTACATAACAAAGTACTTAGCTAAAAAACAACTCTTTTCTTGATAAATTTTGAGTAGCGAGATACTCATAGTAGGAACGGAACGATCTTTGATAAGTGTTAGAAAATAATTATTATGAAAAAAATATTTTTAGGACTTATTACGATTGGAGTTTTAATATCCTGTGACAAGAAAGATGATGAAATTAATATAAACGACCAAAATTTTCTGATTTTCGGACATTTCTATGGAGAGTGTTTTGGAGAGGGGTGTGTAGAAACCTTTAAACTGACTAATGAAAAATTGTTTGAGGATACCATAGACGATTATTCAGGGCAAAATCTAGAATTTATAGCGTTAGAAAATGACAAGTTTGAACAAATCAAAAATTTGGTTGACTTCTTTCCAAATCAACTTTTAAATCAGAATGAAACCGTTTTTGGATGCCCCGATTGTGCTGATGGTGGTGGATTATTTATTCAGTACTCGGAGAATGGAACTGTAAAAAACTGGAGAATTGATCAAACTAAAAGAAATGTCCCAACTTATTTACACAATTTTATAGACCAAGTGAATGAAAAAATTAAATTAATAAATAATTAAAAACAGCTTAAAGACCAGTTCATAAAAGCCTGTAAATTTGAGGGATATAAAAAATTTGTATCTCAAAAAATTAAATTTTAAAGTATGAACAAGAAAAATATAAAAAATAGTTTTCTATATGGTTTAGCTTATGCAGTTGGAATGTCAGCATTTCATTATTTTAGAAATGGTGAATTTAGTATTTGGGATTTCCTTTTTTACTTCATATTTTTTGGAATTAGTTTGTGGTTGATTAATCGAAATAATTATAACTAATAACAGTTCCCAATCTAATGCGACCGAACCATTAATAACTACATAAACTTCATTTGTATGCCTTCCAGAAAACCTACGAATGTGTCAACACCCACAACTCCACCTCTTCCGAAGCTCGCCAATGTTGCTCACGTTTGGTTTTGTCAGATGCTTTTTTAACGGCTCTTGTTAGGCGTTTTTCCAATTGAAATCTGCCACCTCTGGCGAGTTCCTGCTCAACAGGATGTTTGGTTGTGGCTTTTGTGAGCTGTGCTAAATTAGAGAAAATAACGACGAGTTTCCCATCAGCTAAAAGACGTTGTTTTGCGGCTTCAAAAAAGTCAGGAAAAAGCGTTTCATTGTAGTAAATTGCTTCATCATTTTTATCTAATTTATGTGTTGCTGGCAACCAAGGGGGATTAAAAACAATCAACTCTGTTGGTTTTTCCCACGTTCCAAAAAGCGATCCAAAATCCAATTCTACTTTTCGGGAAAGTTTTGTGTCGCCCATAGTCTCTTTAAGTCCTACAATCGCATTGGGATTGGTATCCGTTCCAAATACTTTTTGAAATCCGTGTTTCACCATTTGAAATGACAAAACTCCACTTCCAATGCCCACATCAATGGCCGACTTTTTTGATCCCTCATAGCGTTTGAGCCAGTTATCAAAAAGAATCAAATGATCAAAACGTGTTGGAAAATACGTGCCATAATACGGGTGTATTTTATTACGCAATACTGGAACAGGTATCCCATTTTTGTACCATTGCCACGAACTATTAAGGCCTTGAATTTTTGTGAAAGGCAATAAGAAATTATTGATTTCTGGGTAAAATAGCTCCAGCCAACCAATAGAAGGTGCTTTTTTAACAATGAGTTTTTGATCTACAACTTCAATTAAAATAAGCTTAGACAGTTTACGATACGCATCACGATACGCACGCTGTTCTTTAAAAGAATTGCCTGCAAACTTACGTTTGAGATGGGTTTGCAATTCTTTAAGCAGCGTCAATCCGTTGCTATAAAAGGCGGTAATCAACACAGGTCTCCCCGATTCTAAAGATCGTATTGTCCCGTTCACATCTGAAGAACGATTAAACACCTCTAATTGTGCTTTGGAACTTGTGATTGGTGTTGGTTTATTGATATCCTTATGTGAAATCATAGTGTGGTTTTGGTGTCATTTAAGCGTACGATCCGATTACATACGAGCATGACAAAGATACTTTTTTTTCATCCTCTAACTAAAATTGAATCGTATCAAATTTCGTATACTTGTTTGGTCTATTGCATACCGTTATGAAATACTTTATATCCCCTAAAGAGTCATTTTAACGAAGGTTGACATTCATTTAGAAAGTTGTCACAACAGACACCAATTTACAATTACACGTTTTATTCATGATTAACAAGCTTACCTATCTGATGCTGTTAATTGGCGTGTTGAAATTGGATGTAACCACAACTTAAACGGACATGCAAAGTTACCAAATCAAGGGTATAATTCTTTTTTGTTGAGTTTAGGTGCAGAACTAAATACCTCAAAAACATCTACTAAAACTTCAACACCTTATGAACTATCCGCTAAAACAGTTTCTAATTATGTTTCATTTCGATCTGGTTATGGGCAGAACGTATTGTCAGAAGCTTTTGGAACTAAGAAAAGTGTTTATACACTCTAAGGCGACTATGGAAAAATATACACTAACATTTTAAAACTTGGTGTTGGCGCTTCATTTGTTCAATTATTTAAAATTGCTAAAAATGGTAACTACACCAATCTTGGACACATTACAACAGACTCGGATTTAAGCACGCTTCATTCGGATATTAGATGGAAAGAAGTCATTCGCATTGTTACAGAAAATAAAGAAATCGCCGTGAAAGATTTCGATAAACCTTTGGTTGCAGTTCTTGACAAAATTTATAAAGAAGATCAAAGTTCTAGAAGGCAAATTGGAGAAATAGAAGAGAAATATGGTTGGGACTCAAAAGAAATGAAAGCACATTGGGAAATAATCGGTGAGAAGGATTCTATAAATCTTATCAAGATTGAAAAAATTATTGACAAAAGAGGTTGGTTAGGTGCCGACATAATTGGCAGACAAGGAAATAATACGTTATTCTTGGTTATTCAACATTCTGACCTTGAAACTCAAATTAAATATTTACCAATGATGAGAGAAGCCGTTCAGAAAGGAAATGCTCGCAGTAGTAGTTTGGCTCTTTTAGAAGATAGAGTTGCATTAAGGCAAGGTAAACGTCAAATATATGGGAGCCAAATACATAATGATACAAATGGTGAACAATTTGTTGCTCCATTAATTGACCCAGAAAATGTTGACAAAAGAAGAGCCGAAGTGGGGCTTGGACCCCTTGCTGATTATGTGGGACGTTGGGATTTAACTTGGGATATTGAGAAACATAAAGAAAGAGTCGCCAAAATTGAAGCCGAAAAAGAGAACTAATTGGTTACCTAATAAAATTTAAACGTAAAAACTGTACTAACTTTAACCCTTACAAAAAACTAAACACACTAAAAAAGTGACACAGACTCCCTAGCAGCACACAAACATGAAAAATGGCATGGTTATAAGGAATCCTATTTATGGAGTACAGCAGTGCGCCTATCGTATAAAACACACCTCCTGCAAATAGAAGCTGCAAGCCTTCTGGAGACAACAGTTCCATAAGCGTTTTGATCACAAACACCACCTGCCAACCCATTAAGAGGTATAGTGTCGTAGAGAGTTTATCAAACCGTCCTGTATAAAACAATTTTAAAATAATACCCATCAAAGCAAAGGTCCACGTTAACCCAAAAACAGTCCAGCCCAATGTACTATCCATCAAGATAATTGTGTAGGGGGAATAGGTGCCTGCAATTAAAACATAGATCGCAGCATGATCAAAAATATTCAACTTCCGTCTTCGTTTTGGGTCTTTCGCAGCATGATATAATGTAGAGGCCGCATAAAGAATAATCAAGCTCAACCCATAAATCACTAAACTTGCAGGCTTCCAAAAGTCATCAAAACTATAGGCTTTAAGAATCAAAAATGGCAGTCCGATTACACTTAATAAAAGTCCAAACGCGTGCGTAATTATATTTAATCGTTCCTCTTTGCTGGAATAATGTTGATTTAATTTCTCACTCATTTTTCAGTAATTGAACTCACTAAGAAAACATGTCTTTTACCTTTTCAAAAAAGGACTTATCAGAGCTTTCAGGCTTTGGTAAAAAATGCTCATCCGTTTTCATTTTTTCAAAAAATGATTTTTGTTCTTTACTCAAGGTTTTTGGCGTCCATACGTTGATATGTACTAACAAATCTCCACGACTGTAACCATTGACGTTTGGAATTCCTTTACCTCTAAGACGTAATATTTTTCCAGATTGTACACCGGCTTCAATCTTTAAACGGACTTTTCCTGTAACGGTATCAATTTCTATAGAATATCCTAAAATCGCATCGGGCACACTCACGTACAAATCATAGTGTAGGTTGTCACCTTCACGTTGTAATGTCGGATGAGTTTCTTCAGTAATGGCCACTAATAAATCGCCAGAAATCCCGTTTCCAGGGGCTGCATTTCCTTTTCCAGTGACTTTTAATTGCATACCATCTACAACGCCAGCTGGTATTTTTATAGAGACGGTTTCTTCTTCTACCAGAAATCCTTGTGCATCTGAATTCGGTGGACGGTTATCAATAATCTGACCTGTTCCTCCACAAACATTACATGGCGCAGCGGTTTGCATACGACCTAAAATTGTATTTGTAATGCGTGTCACTTGACCTTGCCCATTACAGGTAGAACAGGTTTTATAGGTGACGCCTTTAGCTTGGGTTTTTCGCTTAACTTTTACTTTCTTTTCAACTCCGTTTGCAATTTCTTCTAGTGTTAATTTGACACGAATACGAAGGTTACTCCCTTTCATTACACGTTGACGTTGTCCGCCTCCAAAACCGCCGAAGCCGCCACCGCCGCCGCCGAAAATATCGCCGAACTGGCTGAAGATGTCATCCATATTCATGCCGCCACCGCCGCCAAAACCACCACCTTCAAAGGCTTGATGACCATATTGATCGAAACGGGCTTTTTTATCAGCATCGCTTAATATTTCATAGGCTTCAGCAGCTTCTTTAAATTTATCTTCAGCAGTTTTATCATCTGGATTTTTATCCGGGTGGTATTTAACCGCCATTTTTCTGTAAGCTTTTTTTATCTCTGCTGCAGAGGCACTTTTGTTAATGCCTAATATGTCGTAATAATCGCGTTTTGCCATCTCGATCTTGAAATTTTATATCTTAATTAAATTAGTTTCCTATGACTACTTTTGGGAAACGAATCACTTTCTCACCTAACTTATAGCCTTTTTCAATAACGTCTATGATTTTACCTTTCATATCGTCTGTTAGTGCAGGAATTTGAGTGATTGCTTCATGGTCATCTGCATTAAAAATATCTCCAGATTTCACCTCAACCAAACTCAATCCTTTTTGCTCTAGAGTAGATGATAATTTATTTTTAATCAGCTCTACACCCTTTGAAAGTTCAGTAGGTTCACTTTTAGACATTTCTAGCAAGGCACGGTCAAAATCATCTAATACAGGCAATAATACCTTAATTACATCTTGACTCGCTGTTGAAAACAATTCAATACGTTCTTTAGTAGTACGTCGTTTATAGTTTTCAAATTCTGCAAATAAGCGTAAAAATTTATCTTTTTCTTGTGCTAAATCTGCGGTCAATTGCTCCTCTACTGTAAGCTCAACGGTTGCTTCTGTAGCCGTTTCATTTACTATATTTTCTTCTGGAAGTTCAGCTTCCACTTTAGTTTCTTTTTTACTCATCGTATGTTTAAACGCGTTGGGTGATTAATTTTATTTTTATAACCAATGGCAAAAGTACTGCCATTATTAATAAAATGTCATAATGTCACTAAGTATTTTCATGAAATGAACACTTGTGTCCGACAAAAAACAATTCCGTATTTAAGTTTAAAAAAATAACAGCTACAAAAATTACGTGTTTACGCCATCAAATCTTCCAAAGCGGGCTCCAATTCTAAGAAATCGAATTTAAATCCAGCATCTTGAATTTTGCTTGCACAGACGCGTTGACTTTCGAGGGCAATGGCGCGCATCTCACCAAGCATGAGGCGAAGTGCAAATTCAGGAACATTGGGTAATACCAACGGACGTTGAAGTTGTTTTGCAATTAATTTTGTGAGTTCGATTTGTTGTACCGGATTAGGTGCTACAGCGTTGTAAACGCCCTCTAGTTTTGACTCTAAAACAAACATAAATAAACGCACTAAATCGTTAATATGAATCCATGATTGCCATTGATCTCCAACGCCTAAAGCAGCGCCTAGGTAGTGTTTAATTGGCGCCATAATTTTTGGCAATGCGCCTTCATGCGTGTCCAATACGATGCCAATTCGTAGCGCTGTTGTTTTTACGCCTAAAGTTTGAAATGGCTTTAAACTGCCTTCCCAAGATTTCACTACAGAACGTAAAAAACTAGCATCTGTACCTTGAAATTTCTCGTCATAATAGCGCGTTTTTGAGTCTGGATAGATCCCAATAGCACTAGCAGAAATGATTCGTGTTATAGGAAATTTACGCGTTTCGATACTTGAATGCAACAGAGCTAAAGCTTGTGTTCGGCTCGATAAAATAGACGTTTTTGCTACTTTACTCCAACGCTGAGCTATAGATGATCCTGCTAAATTAAAAATGACTTCAACCCCTTCAAAACAAGCTAAATCAATAGCATTATCTTGGGGATTCCAATAGAAGCCTTTGTAATTTTTTTGAGTGGCAATTTTAGATTTACGTGTGGTCAAATAATGTACTGTATCGCCTTGTGCTAAGCATTGTTTTACCAACGCCTTGCCAACTAATCCCGTTGCTCCAGTAATTAAAAGTGTTTGTGCCATCATTACAAAACTAGTGATAACAACTTCGAAAAGAATTGAATTGTGTTAGGTTTAACATTACTTTAGGCTTCCTTCTCTGATATTTTGGGATAACACTAACAAAATTAAGCGGGCTTGGATGCTCTTAACATCTCACGTTTTCCGGGTGGACCTTCTAAACGTTCAACTACAAAGCCAACGGCCTGCATGGCGCGACGTACACTACCTTTGGCCGCATAAGTAACCAAAACGCCCTTGTTTTTTAGCGCCTTAAACATCCGTTTAAAAATAGCTTCTGTCCATAATTCAGGTTGAACTCGTGCACCAAAAGCATCAAAATAAATAAGATCAAATGTATTTTCATCGTCTATTTCAACAAAAAATTGCTGTCTTTTTTTTAATAAAAAATGAGCACTTATGGACTGAAATTTTGCCCATGGCGTTTGATGTAAGGCCTCAAAAACAGGGTGTTGGTCAGCATCAATTAAAGTGGCGTAATTTAATTGTGAAAGCTCATCCTCTAAAACAGGATACGCCTCTACCCCGTCGTACTGGATTTTAAGGTCATGGGTTTGAGCTTCTAAAGCCGTCAAAAATGCATTAAGCCCAGTTCCAAATCCTACTTCTAATATGGAGAGGTTTTTGGGTTGATATAGCTTTAAAAAATGATGGAGCCCTGTTTTGATAAACACATGTTGCGATTCTTGAATAGCACCATGAATAGAATGGTACTGCTCGTCCCAGTCTTCAATTTGGATGGTTTTTGAACCATCTGAAGTTGTGATAACTGTGCGTTTCATGAGTAATTAGTTTGCTAAGAGTACGCCTTCAGCTTCAAAACTGTAGGAGATTTTTGGGCTTACAATGGCTTCAATCTCTTCTTCTGAAGCGCCTGCATCTTCTGCATAATGCTTTAAATCCTCTACTGAAGTTTCAGAGACATAAGCTTTACCATCAACAATAACAGTTCCTTTTGCATCAAGTGGCATAAAAAACCCATAATCTTTAAAACGTACCATCATATCGTTTTCAGATGCAGTTTCAAGAGTCATCCAGCAGCCTTTTTTAGCACAGATGGATTTAATTGTACCCTCAACTTTCGCAAATATCGTGTCAGTTTGGCGCATTGTAGATAATGAGGATACTAAGTTGCTCATTGAACGTACCGATTGCGCATCTAAAGGCGCGCCATAGGATTCATAAACCGTTGAGCCTACTTTTACTGGAGACTGTGCGGGCTGCACCTTTTGCTTACATGAATATAGGGAGATGATTGCTAAAAGTGTATAAACAGTATTTTTCATGGGAATAAATTTTAAATAACGCATAAATATAAGAAGTTTTAGAAGATTGATATTGTCGAAACATTTATTTCTGTAAATTTGTAAATACCTAAAGTTAAAAATTAACAAATGAGTACATTAAAAGTAACCCGAACAACGCAATCAAAAATTGATAGTATTGATTTTAAGAACCTTGGATTTGGTTCTGTTTTTTCTGACCATATGTTAGTCTGTGACTACAAAGATGGTGCTTGGGGCACACCTGAAATTATACCTTTTAAACCCATTTCTCTTATGCCTTCTGCAAAGATTTTTCACTATGGACAATCCATTTTTGAAGGCATGAAAGCTTATAAAGACGCTGATAAAAAGACGTGGTTATTTCGTCCTGATGAAAATTTTAAACGTTTTAATATTTCAGCCAAACGACTATCAATTCCTGAACTGCCTGAAGCAGTATTCATGGAAGGCCTAAAAGCATTACTTAAAGTCGATGAACAATGGATTCCTACACAAGATGGGAGTTCGCTATATATCAGACCTATCATATTTGCTACAGGAGAAGGATTCCATGCCTCACCTGCAGATGCCTACAAGTTTATAATTTGTACAGCACCGTCAGGGGCTTATTTTGCAGGGAAAGTAAAGGTTTTAATTGAACAAAATTACTCGCGTTCGGCTAATGGAGGTGTTGGATTTGCTAAAGCTGGAGGTAACTATGCTGGACAGTTTTATCCTACTCAACTCGCTATTGACAAAGGCTATCACCAAGTGATTTGGACCGATGACAATACACATGAATATATCGAAGAAGCTGGAGCAATGAATATCTTTGTTCGTATTAATGATACTCTTATCACTGGCCCTACTAGTGATCGGATTTTAGATGGCATTACCAGAAAAAGCATTTTAGACATCGCCAAAGATGAAGGCATCAAAGTTGAAGTCCGTAAATTTACAGTCTCCGAAATTGTCGAAGCCTCTAAAAACGGAAGCTTAAAAGAAATGTTTGGTGCAGGAACTGCAGCCGTCATTTCTCCGATTGCCACATTTGGTTTTAAAGATACCGATTATGATTTGCCAGAACTTGAAAACCCTGTTGCGTCACAATTAAAACAACGTATCGTTGACATTCAAACGAACAAGGCTGAAGATGTTTTTGGTTGGACTGTTGATGTGTAAATCTTAGGATTCTAAAATCTCTTTAATGTTAGGTTTAAAGTAATTAGGTCCTTTCAATACTTTACCGTCTTCTCTGTAAATAGGCTGACCATCATCACCTAACTTGCTCATATTGCTGCGCTGAATTTCTTCAAAAACAGTTTCTATTTTGTCTTGCATTCCATGCTCTATAATAGTCCCACAAAGAATATAAAGCATATCTCCTAAGGCATCGGCAACTTCTACCATATCATTGTTATTCGCAGCTTCTAAATATTCTTCATTTTCTTCTTTCATTAAATCGAAACGAAGAGTGTTTTTTGCAGTTCCTAAATCGGCTTTTAAAGATGTTCTATAACCAATTTTAAAGGCATCGTGAAATTGTTGAACTGCTTTTATTTTTGTTTTCATACTGTTGGTTTTTGCATATTTATCTCCAACAAAGAAGTGGGTATAAACATGCTGTGGTTCTTATAATTTTTTATAAATTTGACGTCATTTACAAGCCTAAAAATACATAATTATGTTCAGTCAAGGACAACTAACTTTCGGAATTATCTTTGCCATTGTTTTTAGTGGTATTATTATCTATGCCTACCGCAAAGATTTTAATCTTCATCAAAAATATTACAAAGGCAGTTTATGGGTGCTATTGGTTTTTATTGGTTTTATAGCTGGTATTGCTGCTATTAAATTCCTTTTAGGATACTAAAAAAGCCGCTTACCTTTTGAGATAAGTGACTTTTAAATACTATTGAATTAAATACGCTTAGTTTACTTCTGGCAAAAAGTTATAAGTATCAGAGTAATACAACATCTGACCTACAAAACTTTCTACATAGTTGACTTCAATTGAAGTAATTTCTCCATCAGCATCTGTTTGTGGTACCAATACGGGGTTTACAAACCCACTATAAGGCGCAGATGTAAATTGCTTATTACGTTCCAGAACATTAGCGTGAATCACTTGGTCAACTTTAACGCCATAACCTTCTACTAAAGCCTGTACTGCTGCAAAATCACCTTCAGATTTGATACGTTGCGTTTCACGAAGCAACTGCCCAAATAAATCATGTAATTTTTCATAATCATTAATATTGAAATACGTTTTTCCATCACGTGTTACTTTTTCAATTACATTATCTTTAAGACCTTTTTCGTAAACCCATGCACTCACCCATTGACGGTTTCTCATGTGGGCTTCTTCAACATCATCTCCTAAATTTAATCGAATGAGTTGAGTCATTAATCCATTTCTAATGTAACCATCAAAAGCAGCAGTCCCATTTGATTTCCAATCGTCGACCAACCCTAATTCCTGTATTTTTGAATTATATGAGTAATAAAGTCCGACCAAATCGGCACGTCCTTCCTCTAAAGTAGAAGCATAATTTTTTAAGGTTTCTTTGGTTTCGCCAACCCCTGGATTTAATTGTCCAGACGCATGGCCCACTACTTCATGAAGAGCTGTGTGTAGCTTATCTGCTGATTGACCATATTTTACCTCAAGTTCATACTCTTTATCATCATGAACAAATTCTTTAAGTCGTCCAGAACTACCAGAATTGTTGTGCGCGTTCGTAATATTCCCTAAAGAGACTGACTTGCTCCCAACCGCAGCACGTATCCAGTTTGCATTAGGCAAGTTTACTCCAATTGGAGTGGTTGGCGAAGCATCTCCAGCTTCTCCAGCAACATTAACTGTTTTATAACTAACACCCACAACATTTTTCTTTTTATGCTCTGGAAGTAATGGAGAATTGTCCTCAAACCATTGGGCGTTTTCAGATAGAACCGCCATTTTGGCCGACATATCAAAATCCTTAATTTGAACAATCGTTTCATAAGAACCTCTATAGCCTAACGGATCATTATACACTTCAATAAAACTGTTTATATAATCGATATTTCCTTCAGTTGCTGCAGTCCATGCCACATTGTAATCGTCCCAAATTTGTAGATCCCCTGTATTGTAATATTGAATTAACAATCCTAAGGCATCGCCTTGTGCTTGATTTTCAGCAACGTCTTTGGCCAATGTTAGCCACTTTACAATTTCATCAATTGCTTCGCCGTAGAGCCCGCCAGATTTATACACACGTTCTTGTAATACGCCATTGACTTTTACAAGTTGAGAGTTCAAACCATAAGACAACGGTTTTTTGGGGTCTGGAGAACTGAGTTTTGAATAAAAAGATTCAACATCTGCATTGGTGACGCCTGGGCCATAAAAGTTTACGGCAGAAGCTGCAACATTGTCAACGCCTTTAGCTTGGTTTACTTTTTTAGCATCCTCAGCATTAAAGATCACATCAAAAGCTTTGCCTTCCAAAACGGTGTTTGTGGCTGCTAAAATTGCGGTCAAATACTCTGAAGAAAAATCAGGAACGATTTTCGCATTGCTGTAGTGGTGATGAATTCCATTACTAAACCAAATGCGTTTAAGATAGACTTCAAAAGCCATCCAATCCGTAGTGGATTTATCGCCTTCAAAGTTGGCATATACATTTTCTAGAGCTGTACGAATAGTTAAATTATGGCAATAATTTTGATCCCACATAATATCACGACCTGACAAGCCTGCTTTTGTCAAATAATAAACCAGTTTTTGTTCTTTTAAGGTTAAATTTTCCCAACCTGGGATTTGATAACGCAAAATTTTAACGTCGGCAAATTGCTCGACCATAACAGGGAAATTTTCTTCAGCACTTACCGTGATGAAATTGGAATGCTTTGCAGTGTCTGAGTTATTCTCAGTTTTACAAGACCAAAAAAATTGAGCTAAAATGATGGAGCCCAATGCGATTTTTGAAAATAGTTTCATGAGTTTGAGTTTTTAGTTTGTTCTAATAGTTATTCAAATTTCTACGAATGTAATGTATTTTCATTGACTAATAAAAATCATTTTATGTCGTTTCTAAGAAATGTATTTTTAATTTAGCAAAAAAAATTACATATAAACACATGAAACAGGTTTTATTGGTCTTTGTAGGTGGAGGCGTTGGAAGTGCATTACGCTATGTGGTTGGAAAGTTTTTAAAAACTGTGTCCTCGGGATTCCCATGGGGCACCTTTTCTGTAAATGTTATTGGCAGCTTATTAATCGGAATATTTATGGGAATTGCCCTAAAAAACAGTAGTTTTTCTGAAAATCAAACCTTGTTATTAATTACAGGGTTTTGTGGTGGATTCACAACGTTTTCAGCCTTTGCTTATGAAAATCAAGTGTTTTTAAAAGAAGGCGATTTAACAAATTTCTTCATTTATACGCTGGGATCAATAGGCCTTGGAATTGTGGCCGTCTTTTTAGGTCTTTTTATCTCTAAAAGTTTTTAATGTTTTTTAAAGCGCTTGACACCAGCCTTAATTTCTAAGGGTATATAGTTTTCCCTTGGCACAATTGGACAAGAATACTTTTCATTATAGGCACAGTACGGGTTATAGGAGGTATTAAAATCTATAATTATCTGATTACCTTCAGGAATACTTAAATCGATATAACGCCCGCCGCCGTAAGTCGTCTCGCCATTGGTTGCATCCAAAAAAGGCAGAAATAAATAGTCTGATTTAGTTTCAGAATCTACGTCTGGCTCTTCCTGATATACATTCAAGACATATGATTTATTATTGATAGTGAATTTCAAAATTCCAAAAACACGTTCTTTAGTCACTCGATCAGTAGTTGTTTTCATTTCAAAAAAAGAAGAGTTTGGAGTGCGTATTAACTGTGATTCTACAACAAAAAGTGAATCAATAGGAAAAAAATCAAGGCCTTCAAACACTTTCAAATCTTTGGATTTCAGAGGGGATTTAGAGGCATCTTTAAAAAAACTATTTTGTTGAGCTTGAAATTCAGATTTTGATTTTATAGGGCGTTTTTGAGATTGACAACCCATAAAAAATAAGAAGACTAATACGCTGTAAAAGATAGAGTTCGTGTTCATTTGGGTGTGATTTTATGTGTTATTAATATATAAATATAATTACTTTTTTAATATAGGTTGATTTGATACCACATTTGAGAGAATAATCTGAGTTTTCGTTTCGCCATACGTAATCAGTTGATCAATAAGTTTCTCGAGATGACGTTGATTTTGAAGTACAACTTCCATTACAATGTTTTCATTTCCAGTAATGCGGTAACAATTGATAACCTCATCTAAGGTTTTAACTTTATGCAAAAATGGCTGCAAACGCCCCACAAATGCACGAACAGTAATTAATGCTCTAAAGTCATAGCCCAACTCATTATGAGATACCTTTGCATAATACCCTTCAATGACACCGGCATCTTCTAATTTTTTTATGCGTTCTGTAACTGCTGGAGATGAAATCCCAACTTCCTTGGCGATTGCTGTATTTGAGATTCGAGCATTACGCTGAAGGTGTTCAAGAATTTTAGAATGTATCTTATCTAGTTTCATTTTTAATGTATTTTACATAAATATATTAAAAATTAAAGAAATATATAAATATATCTTTAATTTTTAAACACAATATTTTATTTTTTGTTTTAATTTTGAAGTAATTACAGATTAAGTCATGACATTTCAAAGTCCTTCAGAATTACATGCTGACTTTTATAAAAAAGCAGTAGAAATAGGATCGCTTTCTAAACTAGTTTCAAACTATTTAAAAGCTGATCTGTCTGGCTTAAAACCAAATGGGCAGGAAGATTCAAACATCTATTTCTCTGGAGACATTATTCGCCAATCCGACTGCTTAGCCCCTGAAATTATCAAAGCGCAACAAGAACCGTTTTCTGAACAGAAACACAAACATGCCGAAACGCTAAAATGGCTCACAAGTCGCTTGTTTATCAATTTTAGACGTTTAGAAAAATGCGATAGCGATGGACGTGAATTTATATCAATCCTTAATAAAGAACTTCGGAAATTTAAAAAACTTCAGAAAAACTGGATGCTGACAATTTAGGGGGAAGTTTATAAAATTCCAGACATCAAATCTGCCATTTCCAATTGAAGCTCCTGCGCTTTTTTGGTTGCTTGCGATGCGAAATCTAAACCCTTAGATGCATAAATAATTCCTCGAGAAGAATTTACTAAAAGTCCAATTTGAGAATTCATTCCATATTTACACACTTCAGCCAAACTTCCACCTTGTGCACCAACGCCGGGAACTAATAAAAAACTATCAGGAACAATATGTCGTATCTCAGAAAAATAAGTCGCTTTGGTAGCCCCTACAACATACATTAAATTTCCAGAGTTTTTCCACTTTTTAGACGTTTCTAAAACGGTTTGATATAATGGTTGCCCATCAGTTGTTAGCGTCTGAAAGTCAAAAGCGCCTTGATTAGACGTCAAGGCCAACATAATGGTATGCTTGTCTTTAAACTCCAGAAAGGGTTCAATAGAATCTTTACCCATATAGGGGGCGACAGTAACACTATCAAAAGCTAAATCCTTAAAAAACGCCTTAGCATACATGCTGCTTGTATTTCCAATATCTCCACGTTTTGCATCTGCAATCGTGAAAATTTCCGGATAATTAGTGTTTAGATAAGTGATGGTTTTTTCTAGAGACTTCCAACCTTTTAAACCATAGGCTTCATAAAATGCAATATTTGGTTTGTAAGCAACACATAAGTGATGTGTAGCGTCTATAATGGCTTTGTTAAATTCAAAAATTGGATCGTCAAACTCTAGTAAATGAGCAGGAATTTTTGTCAAATCAACATCAAGCCCAATACAAAGAAAGGATTGTTTTTTTTTGATTTCTGAAACAAGTACTTGAGTCGTCATATCCTATTATATTGTACCGTTATCAGCTTTAAGTTTTTCAGTATTTTCCGCCATCATAAGCTCACTAATTATTTTCTGGATGTCGCCATTAATAATGTTTGACAGGTCATATAATGTCAATCCAATACGATGTTCTGTAACTCTTCCTTGCGGATAATTATAAGTTCTAATTTTGGCACTTCGATCTCCTGAAGACACCATACTCATACGTTTCTCAGAATCTGCAGCTTGTTTTTTGGCCAATTCCATTTCGTACAAACGTGACCTTAATACTTTAAGTGCTTTTTCTAAATTTTTGTGAGATGATTTTTGATCTTGACAACTTACAATCATACCTGTTGGCTCATGATGAAGTTTAATTGCTGAATAGGTTGTGTTTACAGATTGTCCTCCAGGTCCTGTCGAGGTTGTACGTTCTATTCTGACTTCCGTCATATCGAGCTGAACATCAAATTCTTCGGCTTCAGGCAACACAATAACAGAAGCTGCACTTGTATGTACACGGCCTTGTGTTTCCGTTTGCGGTACGCGTTGTACACGGTGAACACCAGCTTCAAACTTCATAGTTCCATATACATCTTCACCACTAACTTCAAAAATAACTTCTTTAAATCCTCCTGAAGTTCCGTGATTAAAATCTACAACATCAACTTTCCAGCCTTTAGATTCACAATATTTTGTATACATTCGATGCAAATCTCCTGCAAAAATACTGGCTTCATCGCCACCAGCTCCAGCACGAATTTCAATCACTACATTTTTAGCATCATCAGGATCTTTTGGAATTAAAAGAAATTTCATTTCTTCTTCAATAGCAGGAATTTGCGCTTTGGCTTCATCCATTTGCATTTTGGCCATTTCTACCATTTCCGCATCACTTCCATCCGAAATAATCTCTTGTGCTTCGTCGATATTAGACATTAACGATTCATAAACAAGACCGAGATCGACCATTGTTTTTAAATCTTTATATTCTTTATTGAGCTGAACATAGCGTTTCTGATCTGAAATAATATCAGGTTGAATGATTAAGTCATTGACTTCATCAAAACGTTGCTTAACTATTTGTATTTTTTCTAACATTTACTTTGGAGAATTATGTTGTAAAAGTACTGTTTTTTATGGATTCAGAGTCGTGCATTAAAACCTCTAGTATTCAAAGGTTCCAAACTCACTTTTAATGGTTAGCTTTTTGGTGTCTGCAGCTTCCACTCGACCTATAATTTGAGCCTCGACATTATACGATTTTGAGATGGCTATAATGGCTTCTGCAACATCGGGTTTTACATAGAGTTCCATACGATGTCCACAATTAAAAACTTGGTACATTTCTTTCCAATCGGTGTTGGATTGTTCTTGTATCAATTTAAAAAGCGGTGGCACAGTAAACATGTGGTCTTTTATAATGTGTAAACGGTCTACAAAATGAAGTATTTTGGTTTGCGCACCTCCACTACAATGTACCATCCCATGAATTGATTTAGCATCATACGAATCTAAAATTGTTTTTATAATTGGCGCATAGGTTCTTGTGGGCGACAGTACTAATTTCCCTGCATCTATTGGAGAATTTTCAACAGCGTCAGTTAATTTCATTTGACCAGAATATACTAAATCTTTAGGCACTGCAGCATCAAAACTTTCAGGATATTTATCTGCTAAATAGTGTTCAAATACATCGTGTCTTGCAGACGTTAATCCATTACTTCCCATACCGCCATTATAAGATGTTTCATAAGTTGCTTGACCATATGAGGCCAATCCAACAATCACATCGCCAGGTTGTATATTGGCATTATCAATCACTTTATGTCTTGGCATTCTGGCAGTCACCGTAGAATCGACGATGATGGTTCGTACCAAATCGCCTACATCGGCAGTTTCACCTCCTGTAGAATGAATGGTTACGCCAAAGCCTTTAAGGTCTTCTATAAGTTCTTCCGTACCATTGATAATGGCTGAAAGCACTTCACCTGGAATAACATTTTTATTTCTTCCTATTGTTGATGAAAGCATGATGTGATCTGTAGCACCAACACATAATAAGTCATCTATATTCATGATAAGTGCATCTTGAGCAATGCCTTTCCAAACAGAAATATCACCAGTTTCTTTCCAATACATATAGGCTAAAGCACTTTTTGTTCCAGCACCATCGGCATGCATGATGAGGCAAAAATTCTCATCATTTGTTAAATGATCGGGGACAATTTTACAAAAAGCTTGCGGAAACAATCCTTTGTCTATATTTTTAATTGCCTTATGTACATCTTCTTTAGATGCTGAAACACCGCGTTGGGCATAGCGTTTACTTATCTCGGTCCCCATATAATATATTTGATATGCAAAAGTAAGAAAGTATTTAAGAAAAAAGACTAAAGAGTCAAGAGAAAAGACCTAAAACATAGAATGAGTATATGTAAGAGTTTAGACTATATATTTTTTAAATCTAAACTTTCTTATATCTATACTTTCTACTAAAATTTTGATTCTTCTACTTTGTGAAAAGCAATTCGCGATACTTAGCTAACGGCCATAATTCATCATCAATTAGTAATTCTAATTTATCACAATGGTAACGGATATCATCGAAAAGTGGTTTAACTTGATTGCAATAGGCTGACGCTTTTTTCGTAGTGTCTTTGATAGTATTTGCTTTTTTACGAGCATTGGTCATCGTTGTAACTCCAGAATTAATAGCTTCAATTCGTTCGGATATATCAGCAATTAAAACCAATTGTTCGCTAGCAAATTTTTTGAAGTCTTTACCAAAAATTTCTTTTAAGCCCTTGACATTGTCAATTAGTATATTTTGATATTTAACTGCCGTAGGAATGACATGATTTCTAGCGATATCTCCCAAGGTTCGTCCTTCAATTTGAATGATGTGCACGTATTCTTCAATTTCAACATCGTATCGTGCTTCAATTTCCACTTTATTCATGACGTTTAAACCTTCATAAAGCGCGATGGTTTTAGGATCAACTTTAATTTTTAGCGCTTCAGGGGTATTTTTATTATTGCTCAACCCTCTTTTTTTAGCTTCACTTTGCCAGTCATCGCCGTAACCATTTCCTTCAAAAAGAATATTTCGAGACGTTTTTATATATTCTCTCAAAACATTAAAAATGGCTTCATCTTTTTTCAATCCTTTAGCATTAATTAACTCATCTGCTTCAGCCTTAAAATCAATTAATTGACGTGCTACAATAGAGTTTAAAACGGTCATTGGATTGGCGCAATTGGCAGTGGAACCTACAGCACGAAATTCGAATTTATTACCTGTAAATGCAAAAGAAGATGTGCGATTACGGTCGGTATTGTCTAATAAAATTTCAGGGATTTTTCCAACCACATTCAATTTTAGATCTGTTTTTTCTTCTGGAGATAATTTTCCTTTGGTCACTCCTTCCAATTCATGAAGTACTTTAGACAATTGCTCGCCTATGAATACAGACATAATTGCTGGCGGTGCTTCATTTGCTCCAAGGCGGTGATCATTAGTAGCTGATGCAATAGACGATCGAAGTAATTCTTCATTGTCATGAACTGCTTTAATTGTATTTATAAAAAAGGTGAGAAATTGTAAATTACTCATTGGGGTTTTTCCTGGAGCTAATAAATTAACTCCTGTATCAGTACTTAAACTCCAATTATTATGTTTCCCAGAACCATTTACTCCGGCAAACGGTTTTTCATGAAATAAAACTTTAAAATGATGACGATCTGCCACTTTCTGCATCACATCCATGACCAACGAATTATGATCGACCGCTAAATTGGCTTCCTCATAAATAGGTGCCAACTCAAATTGATTTGGAGCTACTTCATTATGGCGTGTTTTTACGGGAATTCCTAACAGCATAGATTCTGTTTCAAGGTCGCGCATAAAATTTAAGGCACGCGCAGGAATAGTACCAAAGTAGTGATCATCGAGTTGTTGATCTTTAGCAGAACTGTGACCTAAAAGCGTACGTCCGGTCATTTCTAAATCTGGTCGAGAGGCGACTAAAGCCTTATCAATCAGAAAATATTCTTGTTCCCACCCTAAGGATGCTGTTACTTTTTTGACTGTTTTATCAAAATAGCGTGCAACATCGGTTGCCGCATGATCGACTGCATTTAGCGCTCGAAGTAGAGGGGTTTTATAGTCTAAAGCTTCACCAGTGTAGGCCACAAATACAGTGGGCACACACAGTGTAGTTCCGTAGATGAAAGCTGGTGAAGTGGGATCCCAAGCGGTATACCCACGCGCCTCAAAAGTATTTCGTATGCCGCCATTGGGAAACGAAGAAGCATCAGGCTCTTGTTGTACCAATTGGTTGCCTTCAAAACGTTCCAATGATTCGCCATTTCCAAGGGTTTCAAAAAAGGCGTCATGTTTTTCGGCAGTAGCACCTGTTAAGGGTTGAAACCAGTGTGTATAATGCGTAACGCCTTTAGCCATAGCCCAATCTTTCATGGAAGACGCAATTTGATCGGCAATAGAACGGTTAATTTTATCACCTTTATCAATAGCGCGCATGAGGCTTTTAAACGCATCTTTAGTCAAAAATTGACGCATAGTTTTGAATCCAAAAACATTGGCTCCAAAAATTTCAGATTGTTTAACTTCTTTTCCAACCTGTGTAGGGAGACGGTCTAAGGATTGTTTGAGGGCATGAAATCTAAGTGTTGACATAACTATTAAGGTTTAATGAAAATCTTAAGTACAAAAATAAAATAATCGTGGTAAAAACTAGCCTACGAGAAAATATTTATTAACAAATATAAAATTTACTAAGCCTTAAAATATGAAAAATATAATGAAACCCATAAAAAAATAGGGTATTCAATAAAAAGATGGTAGTGTTAATAAAATATACCCTTAAAAAAATAGAGTAACTCTCATTATTTTTATATTTGTTGTCATTATATTAAACATTTAAAAAATTATGGCAAAAATTAAATTAGAATATATTTGGTTAGATGGATATTTTCCAACTCAAAATATGAGAAGTAAAACCAAAGTCGAAGAACACGAAAATTTTCAGGGAACAATAGAAGAACTGGATAACTGGTCTTTTGATGGTTCATCTACAAAACAAGCATCTGGAGGTGCTTCTGACTGTTTATTAAAGCCTGTTGCGATCTACAAAGATCCTGCAAGAATTAATGGATATTTGGTAATGACAGAAGTTTTGAACGCAGATGGTACTGCTCACGTTTCTAATGGAAGAGCCACTATTGATGATAATGATAATGATTTCTGGTTCGGTTTTGAGCAAGAATACTTTATCATGGATACAAAAACACAATTACCTTTAGGATTCCCTGTAGGAGGATATCCTGCTCCACAAGGCATGTACTATTGTTCTGTTGGAGGTAAAAACACTCATGGTCGAGCTTTAGTTGAAGAACATGCAGATTTATGTATTGATGCCGGTTTAAATTTTGAAGGGATAAACCAAGAAGTTGCATCTGGACAATGGGAATTCCAATTGTTTGCAAAAGGCGCTAAACAAGCTGGTGATGAAATATGGATTGCACGTTATTTATTGGACCGTTTAACTGAAAAGTATGGTTACTATATTGATTACCACCCAAAACCATTAGGAAAAGATATGGACTGGAATGGTTCTGGTATGCATGCCAACTTCTCTAACTCAATTTTAAGAACTTGTGGAGACAAAGAAGTTTATGCTAAGATTTGTGAAGCATTCAGACCTGTTGTGAAAGAGCATATTGAAGTTTATGGTGAGTTTAACGATCAACGTTTGACTGGATTACACGAAACGGCTGCAATTACAGATTTCTCTTGGGGAGTTTCCGACAGAGGCGCATCAATTCGAATTCCAATCATTGCTGTAGAAAAAGGTTGGAAAGGCTGGTTAGAAGACAGAAGACCTGCTTCTAATGGAGATCCTTACAAGATTGCAGGACGTATTATCAAAACGGTAAAGTCTGCTAAAATTTAATTACTACACTTTATATATATTTTAAAAACGCTTGCAAAGTTGCAAGCGTTTTTTTTTGGAATCAAACCACCATACTTGTAAAACCAAACACCAACTTCCACCTCCAAAACTAGTGTTCATAGCCATCTTTTTGAACATGTTGGTTTCACTTTTTACATACCTACTAAACCTGCTCTAGAACGGCTTTCTCTGTTGGTATTTAAAAAATTGTATTATAACACAATAAAATAGTAAGTCTTAGCCTTACTTATTGTAATACAAATTTACCTTAACATTTCAATTTGAGTTCTTAAATTGCCTCTAAAAGGTATGGCTATAGAATGTCTAATTATAGATGATGATCAGAAAACAGTCGATTTCATAAAAACTGTAGGGAATGAATACACTCAAATAGCCTTCAATATTATACGTGAAAACCAAGACGAAGTCCTAAATGCTATTTTAATTAAAAAACCTGCAATTATTTTTATCAACATAGAGTCTAATAAAATTAATTTCCTTGAATTCCTTTTTGAAACAACACTTTTCATGGATGACAGTCCTATCTTTATAGCGCTTTCATCCTCCGAAAAACAAGCTTTTAATGCTTATAAATATAACTTTTCATACTTTCTTTTGAAACCTATGGATGAGTTTTCTATTAGAAAGTGTCTTCTAAAAATACTTAAATGCCTACCCAAAAAAGAAATTGACACTATTTGTCTAAAATCACATAAAGATTATCATTATCTAGATATTTCTGATATTATGTATTTAAAAGCCGACAACAATACAACCGATTTTTACATGATAGACGGCAAAGTCATTAGTGCCTATAAAACCCTTAAGATTTTTGAGAAGTCGCTACCTAAGTCTTTTTATAGAATTCATAAAAGTTATATCATAAATATAAATTGTATTTCTAGAATTCATTACGGGAAATCCACGTGTATTATTAAGAATTCACATAAGCTGCCATTTTCAAAAACATTTCTAGGCAATATTCAGGAAATTAACGAGGTGTTATCTGGAAAAGCACTGTTTACGCTAAATTAACTTCCCTATCAAAACACAGGTGTTCACTAACAAAACGCTTCCTATCACTAAAAACAACTTTTAACGTAGTCGTTACTACAAAGCTTCATTGTATGTTTGCCATAGGAATTCCTTATAACTAATTACTACTCTACTCATCATACATAATATGAGTAGAACACACCACTTTTGTGGCTTAAAAAAACGATTACTAACCTATAAAAATTTTGAATTATGAAAACCCTGAAACTAATTTTTTCTTTATTGACAATCACTCTATTTTTTGCGTCTTGCAGCCCACAAGCTTTGGAAGATGACCGCACAAACGCTGTAGAAGACACCCAAGCTACTGGCGATGATTCTGCTAACGTGCATAATGGCGGTAAAGAATAATTCCTACACCACATAAAAAAAAGCCTTTAATAAAATTTATTAAAGGCTTTTTTTAGTACTTTGCTTAAAACCCCTTTCTTTTTGAAACCTAACTACATATACCAATGGCTTGCCGCAGGCGTTTTGTTTGGACTCATGGCCCACTCGTATGGGAATGAACCTATCCGAACACAATATGAGTTGTTGTTTGCTAAAATTGATAGTGTAAACTATTGGACGAAAGCTTCTAAAAACACAACCTATACCCTAGAGCAACGCAAACAGTTTTTACTAAAATGCTACCACAGCATTAAAGCTAATCGTACTGACACCCTTCGAGCACGGAAATTAACCTCAAATGCTTATCAGCACCTAAAACTAGGTGATACACTATTATTTAAAGCACATAACGCCGAAGCTTTGAAGCTAGCAACGACTCTAAAAGATTCGTTTGCCATAGGCGACGCCCATTGGAATTACGCCACTTATTATGTGAACGACGAAGCCTATGACAATGCCTATTACCACTTTAACGTGGCTCAAGACTATTTTGAAAAAATTGGACAACTGTCAGAACTAGCGTACGTCCAATATGGAATGGCATTTATTAAAGGGCGCTTTAAAGATTATACAGGAAGTGAAGTTTTAACGTTTAAGGCCATTGAGATCTTTAAAAAAACAGAAAACTACGAGCTTTTGTTTTCATGCTATAACCATTTGGGCAACTTACAAAACGAAATTTCGGAATTTGATAAGGCTCTATTCTATTTTGAAAAAGCCATTGGAAATCTTAAGAAGGTAAAAAACAACAACAATCTTCGACAAGCTGTTTTAAATAATATTGGAAACACCTATTTGAAAAAAGGAGATTATATAAATGCATTGCAAAACTTTAATGTTCTTCTAAAAAACAAACATTTAAAGGCTTCAAATATAGATAATTATGCACGTACCATTGACAATAAAGCCTATTGCCAACTGTTAATGAAAGACACCACTAATGTTGCTAATGCACTGCAAGAGGCTTTGAACATACGAATGAATCAAGACAGTAAATCGGGTGTCGTTATCAGTAAAATTCATTTTGCACACTATTATGCCTACGCTCAAGACACACTCAAAGCTATAGCATCTGCAAAAGAAGCCAACGCATTAGCGAAAGACATTAGAAACGGTCGGGACTATTTGGAAACACTATCTGTTTTGGCGCACTTGGACAAAAGAAATTCGGCAATTTACTTAAAAAAGCACATCGATTTTAGTGATAGCTTGATCGTAATAGAACGTAACATTCAAAATAAGTTTACACGAATTGCGTACGAAACAGACGAATACATCGAGGAAACCCAACGCCTTTTGCAGCAAAAAACATGGATTATATCCATTAGTTTAATATTGTTTTTGGTCTTAGGGTTTTCAATTTATATAATGGTTGAAAGATCAAAAAAAAGAGCATTACTTTTTGAAAATGAACAACAAAAAGCAAATGAACAAGTGTATTTAATATCTTTAAAACAACAAGAAAAAATAGAAAATGAACGCATCCTTGAACGTAACCGAATAGCAGAAGATTTGCATGATGGTGTGCTAGGACGTTTGTTTGGGACCCGGTTAGGTCTTGGGTTTTTAGCTATCGAAGGGAATGAAAAAACGAAAAATGATCATGTTTCGTTTTTAAATGAATTACAAACAATAGAAAAAGAAATACGAGATGTATGTCATAAATTAAGTGACAACACCACTAGTTCTCAGATAAATTTTTCAAGTATCATTCATAATCTAATGGAAAGTAAAAGTAAGTTGGGAGACTTCACATTTAAACTTGATTTTGATCCAGCTATTCACTGGCAACACATAAATCAAATTACAAAAGTGAACCTATTTAGAATTTTGCAAGAAGCATTACTAAATATACTCAAACACGCTTCAGCAACAAAGGTAACACTGGATTTCTGGTTTCATAATAAAAAACTATTGATGGAGATAAAAGATGACGGCGTCAGTTTTGACGCAAAGCAAAAGCGTAAAGGCATTGGCATCAAAAACATGAAATCTAGAACAGAGAAATTAAATGGCAAATTCAGTATCGTTTCAAAACACAACAAAGGGACTCAAATAACAATCAAAATCCCAATTTAAACAACTCAAAAATGGCAATTAAAAAATATCCCGTTCTAATTATTGATGATCATCCATTAATTGTAGATGCATACAAAACAGCACTAAAGTATTATACAGCACAACAAAGTGCTATTAATTTCACCATACAAATTGCTGAGAACTGTGACAGTGCACTGCAATTAATTAATGGATATAAGCGAAAAGGAAAGGAGCCTGGTTTGGTGTTTTTAGACATGAAACTACCCCCGTCGAAGGATCACAAAGCACTTTCAGGAGAAGATTTAGGTTTAAAAATAAACAACTTATTTTCTAAAACAAAAATCATTGTAGCCACAACATTAAACGACAACTACCGCGTGGACAGTATTCTTAGAAGTATCAATCCCGATGGTTTTTTAATAAAAAACGATATCACTCCTAAAGAACTCATTCAAACGATTCACACCGTTCTGACAGATCCGCCCTATTATAGCCATACCGTGCTTAAATTACTTCGGACTCAAATTGAAAATAATTTTTTTATAGACGCTATTGACAGAAGAATTTTATATGAATTGTCAACGGGGACTCGAATGAAAGAACTTCCAAATATTTTACCACTTTCAATTGCGGGCACAGAAAAAAGAAAACGACAACTAAAAAAGATTTTTGATGTCTCAAGTCTTGAAGACAAACAATTGATTGTTGTGGCTAAAGAAAAAGGATTTATTTAATTGTGTAGGAGTAAAACTATTTCTTACCATAAAACCACCAATTCATGTCTCGTGTAATTTTATAACCTAATTTTTCGTAAAGAGGAATCGCTGAGTTGCCTTTATCTGTATGTAAAATAGGGAGTTTCTGAGATTTTAAAATTTCTTTTGTGGTGTGTGCAACCAATTGTTTTGCATAACCTCTTCGCGTATAATCTGGATGTGTAACCACTGCACTTACTTCAATGAAATCATCTGTTTGGAGGCGTTGACCAGAAATTGAAACCAATTTACCGTGTTTAAATATTCCGAAAAAATTACCCATTTCAAAGGATCTTTTTTGATAATATCCTGGCATCACCAACCATATTAAATCATAAATTTCATCGCGATATTTTTCTGTTAAAGGAACAATTTGTTCTGTTATTTCAACATCAACTAAATGGTCTAAAACCATTTGACACCCTTCAATTTTTTTTTCTAAAATTACTGTTTCAGAGTCTATTAGTGGAGTTTCATTTTCTGAAACTAAAAAGAAATTTTGGGACGATTTTGAATACGTATTTAAAGTATTAGCCGTTTTAGTAACATCCGTAAAAGCGCCGAATGTACAGACTTCTGGATGGTAAAACTGAACACCGTCAAATTCAATTCTAAACTTTTTATGGGTCTCATTTAATGAAAACCACACAGGGTTTTTTAATTTTTTTTCTAAATTGGTCATTTTTTAGTACAAAAAAACTCGCGAAAATTGCAAGTGTTTAAATATACTATTTTTTAAAAACTTTATGCTATTATGCTTATAAGTTTTTGTGCACTATGGATTAAGGCGTATTTGAAAAATTAATTCCAAAAAATGATTGTACATTAGCCGCCGTATATAATTAACCAATTCACAAGTGGCTTAGCATGGGGAAACTTCCAAAACAACATCAGTTTTTAGACTTATCCGACTATGGTCGTAGCGGAGGCAATTGGATTGCAAACCAGCTTAAACACACGCGATTCACACCAATTCACGTGACAACACTTTTTATTGTAGCTGGACTTATAGCTATTGGATGTATGCTTAATGGCTACTACAAAACTGCTGCATTTTTCATCATTCTAAAATCTGTTTTAGATGCTGCGGATGGCGAATTGTCACGATTAAAAAACACGCCTTCTTACACAGGACGATATTATGATTCTATTGCCGACTTTATTCTTAATTTTTGTTTTCTATTAGCTTTTTGGTACATTACAGATGGGTCAATACTGTATATGTTAGTTGCTTTTTTTGGGATTCAATTGCAGGGTACCGTCTACAACTACTATTATGTCATTTTAAGAAATGCTGTTGAAGGCGACTCCACAAGCCGTGTTTTTGAGGATGCAGCACCAAAAGCGCTCAAAGGCGAAAGTCAACGTGCCGTTAATATCTGTTATAAAATCTATGATGTTTTATACATCACTTTTGATAAGATCATGTATTATATGGATAAAAATGCAAGTGATAGTCCTCCATTTCCAAAATGGTTTATGACGCTGGTATCCATGTATGGTCTCGGATTTCAGCTTTTATTTATGGCAGCCATGCTGGCTTTACAACTAGAAGCTTATGTGATTCCATTTTTTATAGGGTACTCCGCTTTTATATTAGTATTTGTAGGCCTTCGAAAATTAGTTTTGAAACCCTTATAGGGTAGGCGCAACTTTGGCAACAGCCGCAATTGTTTCGTCCAAATCCTCATAGGTTAAAGCATCCGTAATAAACCAAGTTTCAAAAGCACTGGGTGCAATATAGATTCCTGCATCAAGAAGCCCATGAAAAAAAGTTTTAAAACGGTCGTTATTTCCTTCGGCAGCCGTTTCGAAATCTACCACTGGAGTTTCTGAGAAATGAATCGAAATCATAGACCCTACTCTGTTAATCGTATGTGAAATTTTATGCGCTGTTAAAGCAGCTGCAATTCCTTTGTGTAAGTAGGCTGTTTTTTCTGCCAAGCGATCAAACACTTTAGCGTCCGACTCTAATGCCTGAAGCATCGCATACCCTGCCGCCATTGCTAAGGGATTTCCACTCAAAGTTCCGGCCTGATAAACAGGTCCTAAAGGCGCTAAATGGCTCATGATTTCATGCCGTGACGCAAAAGCACCAACTGGCAATCCGCCTCCAATTACTTTTCCAAAACACACAATATCGGCAGTAACGCCATACAGCTCTTGAACGCCTCCTTTTGCCAAACGAAAGCCCGTCATAACCTCATCAAAAATTAAAACTGCCTGATGAGAGTCACATAAAGCTCTAAGACCTTCTAAGAAACCAGGTTGTGGTGGAATACACCCCATATTTCCCGCAACGGGTTCCACTATAATACACGCAATTTCAGATGGATTTGCTTCAAAAATTGTAGCTACAGCTTCCAAGTTATTATAGGGTGCTAATAGTGTGTCTTTCGCAGTGCCTTCTGTCACTCCAGGACTGTTTGGACTTCCAAAAGTTACCGCACCACTTCCCGCTTGAATTAAAAAGGAATCTGAATGTCCATGGTAACAGCCTGCAAATTTTATGATTTTTTCTTTTCCAGTAAATCCTCGTGCCAAACGTACGGCGCTCATACAGGCCTCCGTTCCAGAGTTCACAAACCGAATTTGATCTATACTTGGAACCATAGAAACCGCTAATTCAGCAATTTTGGTTTCAATTTCTGTAGGCATTCCAAAAGATGTCCCCAGTTGTGCTTTCTCAACCACAGCATCTATCACAGGTGGATAGGCATGACCCAAAATCATTGGCCCCCACGAATTGATATAATCAATAAGGCGATTGCCGTCGGCGTCATACAAGTAAGCGCCTTTTGCTTTATTGACAAAAATAGGCGTCCCTCCTACGGCTTTAAAAGCACGAACTGGTGAATTGACACCACCTGGAATAACATCCGAAGCGGCTTTGAATAATTGACTACTGCGTTGATATCTCATGTAATTAATTTGAAGAAATGATAAGTTGTTGTCCAATAGTTAAAGCTGTTGATCTCAAATTATTTTGTTGCTTTATAGCGTCAACAGTAGTGTTATATAATCTTGAAATCGAATACAAAGTATCTCCCTTTTTAACGGTATACTGAACTTTTGAAGACGGCGATGAAGATTCATTTTTGGTACGTGACTTTTTGGACTTCACATCATATTTATAAAGCTCATACCGTTCAATTAAGCTAATTAATTTTTGAGGGTATTTCGGATCGGTAGCATAGCCCGCTTTACGGAGACCCTTGGCCCATCCTTTATAATCGTCTTTTTTTAATTTAAATAAACCTGCATAGCGTTTCCGGTTTGCTAAAAATTCTGAATGATCCCGAAAAGATTGACTAGGGTCTTTGTATTTCCGAAAACATTCTTGAGCCTTATCGTCATCGTGATATACACGCGCACCTTTCCAATCGTGGCATTTGATACCGAAATGATTATTTGCATCACGTGCCAAACGCGCTTTTCCAGAACCAGATTCTAAAATTCCTTGTGCTAAAGTGATACTCGCAGGAATTCCATAAAGATACATTTCGCTGATAGAAATCGATTTATAATATGATATATAGTCTAAAGCATTATTGGTAACAGGCGTGTTTTTTGAAGGCTTAGGCTTAGAGGTCTTATTTATTGTGATCTCCACTTTTGAAGACGTTACCTTTAGTTTTGCCTTACGTCGCGCCCCACAACTTGAGATTAATAGTCCTAAAAAAATAAAAATAATAATACGTTTCATATGTTTAATGTTTTTTAGTAATCACAAAGTTTATTCTTTTAATATTCTTCTTGGGTTTCAATTTCAAACTTTAGATGCTTCATAACTAAATTATGAGTTCTAGTTGCTTTCGTTTTAATTTTAAATTCATCCCTTCAATCCCTTGTAATCCTCCAGTATGAATAGCTAAAATTTTAGCTTCTTTTGGGATTCTTCCTGTTTGAATCGCATCAAAAATGCCATACATCATTTTAGCAGTGTATACAGGATCTAGAGGAATATTATAGGTGGCTTTAAAATGGTTCATAAATGTTATTAATTTAGAATCCAATTTAGCGTAGCCTCCAAAATGATAGGTATCCCAAAGTTCCCAATTTGACTGTGTTGCAAATTTACAAATATCTTCGTTTAAAAAACCGCCTTTGAGCACCGGAAATCCAATAATTTTTTGCGACGGTAAACTAGCATTGATAAGACCTGCTATAGTGCCCCCAGTTCCAACAGCACAACAAATGATATCAAAAGCTTGGTCTTTTTGAGTTAAAATTTCCTCACATCCTTTCACAGCGAGACCGTTTGAACCCCCTTCAGGAAGGATATAAAAATTTTTAAAGAGTTCTAAAAGTGAGTTTAAATACTCTGAATCAGTTTTTTCTTTATACACAGAACGCGTTACAAACTCTAAATGCATACCACAAGATTTTGCATAACTTAGCGTGGCATTTAATTCCGCTTTAGACGCTAATTCTTCCCCTCTAATAATACCTACTGTTGGGATATTCAATGCCTGACCTGCTGCCGCTGTAGCAGCAATATGATTTGAAAACGCCCCACCAAACGTAAGAATTCCTTTATAATGTTCTGAGCGAACTTTTTCTAAATTATACTTTAACTTTCTATATTTATTTCCTGATACCGTTGGATGTATCAAATAATCTGGCTTAAGAGACACCTGAGCGTTTAAACGAATATTATCTAACGATTTAATAGAGAGCATTGCTGTAAAGTCTAAAACGTAAAAATACTAAATACTTTCACAATAGTGTTCAGTATCACGACAATAAAGCTACAGATCCTAAGAAGTTAGGTCTCTAAAATTTACATTATATTTGTTTATATGAAAAAACACATTCCCATAGAAGAGGATGATTATTACCTCACCGAACAGGGATATCGTTGTTTTACGGAACAATACCATCTTAAACGCGGGTATTGCTGTGAGAGCGGTTGTAAGCATTGTCCGTACGGCTATAATACCAGTACTAATACACAAAAATCAACGAAGTGAATACTATAGAACTTACATTTAAAGATGAAATTTTAGAAGGTATACCCGCGACACTACCACCCATACGTCCCTATGATGAAAGCTATAATCATGCCCCTAAACGGAAATCAATTTTAAGCGCAGAAGACTTACAATTAGCACTTAAAAATGCGTTGCGTTATTTTGATAAAAAACACCATCCAACGCTTATTAAAGAGTTCAAAAACGAATTGGACACTTATGGACGTATCTATATGTACCGCTTTCGTCCTACGCATAAAATAGTAGCACGACCAATTGATGCTTATCCCGCAAAAAGCAAACAAGCTGCTGCCATCATGTTAATGATTCAAAATAATTTGGATGATGCGATCGCACAACACCCCCATGAATTGATTACTTATGGTGGAAATGGAAGCGTTTTTTCAAATTGGGCACAATACCGTCTTACCATGCAGTACTTATCACAAATGACCGATACTCAAACCTTAGTGATGTATTCTGGACATCCGATGGGATTATTTCCGTCGCACGCCGAAGCACCAAGAGTGGTCGTCACCAATGGGATGATGATTCCAAATTATTCGAAACCGGATGATTGGGAGAGATTTAATGCTTTAGGGGTTTCACAATACGGCCAAATGACAGCTGGAAGTTATATGTATATTGGCCCACAAGGTATTGTTCATGGCACTACCATTACAGTACTCAATGCTTTTAGAAAAATAAAAAAAACACCTCTAGGAAATATATTTTTGACAGCAGGATTGGGCGGCATGAGTGGTGCGCAACCAAAAGCTGGAAACATCGCAGGCTGCATTACAGTTTGTGCAGAAGTTAATGAAAAAGCGCTATACACCCGTCATTCTCAAGGTTGGGTCGATGAAATATTTACAGATCTAGAAACGCTCGTTCAACGTGTTCGTAAAGCAAAAAAAGATAAAGAAATTGTTTCCATTGCATATTTAGGAAATGTGATTGATGTATGGGAAGAATTTTACGACGCTAACATTCATGTCGATTTAGGAAGTGACCAAACATCTCTACATAATCCTTGGGCAGGTGGATATTATCCAGCTGGAATGGGCTACGAAGAAGCAAACATACTTATGGGTTCTGACCCTGAATTATTTAAAGAAAAAGTAAAAACATCTCTAAGACGTCATGCAGCCATAGTTCAAAAGCATACTGACAGAGGCACTTATTTCTTTGACTATGGAAATGCTTTTCTACTAGAAGCGTCGCGAGCTGGGGCCGATATTATGGCCGAAAACGGAATTGATTTCAAATACCCTAGCTATGTTCAGGACATTATGGGCCCTATGTGTTTTGATTATGGATTTGGACCATTTCGATGGGTTTGTGCTTCAGGAACTCCTGAAGATCTTGCAAAAACAGATGCTATTGCGTGTCGTGTTTTAGAAACTCTAAAAAAAGAAGCTCCGCCGGAAATTCAGCAACAAATGACTGATAATATTCAATGGATCAAAGGGGCGCAAGCTCACCAATTAGTCGTCGGGTCTCAAGCACGGATTTTGTATGCCGATGCCGAAGGACGCATGAAAATTGCAGAAGCGTTTAATACCGCTATAGCAAACAACGACATTGGGGCTGTGATTTTAGGACGAGATCATCATGACGTTTCAGGCACCGATTCGCCCTACAGAGAAACAAGTAATATTTATGACGGCTCTCAGTTTACAGCAGATATGGCCATTCAAAATGTGATTGGCGATAGTTTCCGAGGCGCAACTTGGGTGAGTATTCATAACGGCGGCGGTGTGGGCTGGGGCGAGGTGATTAACGGCGGCTTTGGTATGGTTATTGATGGTACTAAAAAAGCAGAAAGACGTTTGAAGTCCATGTTGTTTTGGGATGTGAATAATGGTATCGCAAGACGTAATTGGGCTCGAAATGAAGGTGCTATATTTGCCATAAAACGAGCGATGGCTGCTGAACCACTGTTAAAAATAACTGTACCAAACGGTGTTGATGAAACGCTTTTTAATAATCTATAAAAACAATTCTTATGAAAACTAAAATACTATCTTTTGTAATTGCCGTATTAGTTCTAAGCTCGTGTCAATCGGTACGTGTGGTGACTGATTATGATAAAGTAGCACCGTTTAAAACGTATAAAACGTTTGGGTTTCATAAAGAAGGTGTAGATCGTGCAGAAATAAGTGACTTAGATAAACGTCGTATTTTACGTTCTATCGAAACTGCCCTAGTAGAGAAAGGTTTTACGAAATCAGCAACTCCCGATTTGTTAGTCAACTTTTTTACAAAAGAAAAACAACGCGTCAATGTTCAAACTAATAATTTTGGTTCTCTTGGCTATGGCTGGGGTTATGGTTGGGGATTTGGTCGAGGCCCTTTTTTTGGAGCTCAGTATACAGTTTCAAACTCCACACAAGGCACCTTATATATTGATTTGATTGACGTCAAACAAAAAGAACTCATTTGGCAAGGTATTGGTCGTGGAAATCTAACTACAAGCGTAAAGTATAAAGACGAACGCATTAATTCGTTTGTGACATCCATTTTGTGTAGCTATCCACCTGAAATAAATAAAAATGAAATTGACTAACCCTTATCTCTTTATTTTATTTATCCTATTTTCAATGAATTTACCTGCACAAAATGAGTTTCTAGATTTCTTTTGTGACAAAAAAGTAAGCAAGGATTATGTAATATCGTTTAAGGATAAAACAATCCAAGTCACAGTTAAAGTCAAAGACTCTTTAACAAATACACATATAGATTTAAAATCAGAAATGGGTATCTATATCGAAAATGATAGCATTCAGTCTCTTTATGTCTTAAACAATATGAGAATGTCTAGTATCTATTGTAATAACCCCCTCATATTTGAAAAATCCGGTGTAAACCAAGACCTCGAGTTATATTTAGAACTTTCCAATAGTCAAACACTTGTTTTTAAACCTTTGGAGAACTCTTGCAAAGCCAAGTTTGAGGGCCTTAATTTTAATGTTTTTACTATTTACTCCGAATACCAAATCAGTAAAGAAGACTTAATATTACTTTCAATACATCCTGTCAAAACAATAAAACAGGTTCATTCGAAAGATGATGAAATCAGCTCCTTAATAGAAAAAAAACAATTTGAAATTTTTAAAAAATCGATAGAAAAACTAATCTTAGAAATCAAGACTAACAAAATAACATTCGCTATTAACCACTAAACTGATTTAAAATTTCTCAGAATAAAGCCTTAAGCTTTCACATCCAAGGCATCTCTCAAAGAATTTCCAATCAGCATAAAAGCCATCACCAAACTCATGATGCACAATCCTGGAATGAGTGCTAAATAGGGTTTTCCTAAAATGATATAATTATAATGATCTTTAATCATCGCCCCCCAACTCGACATGGGAGGCTGCGCACCAATCCCTAAGAAACTCAGTCCACTTTCAATTAGGATCGCCGCCGCAAAATTAGCTGCTGATATCACAATAACTGGTGCAAGAATATTTGGTAAAATATGTTTCGTTATAATTCTGAAATCCGTATACCCTAAGGCTCGGGCAGCAGTGACATATTGCATCTCCTTCACACCCATCACCTGACCTCTAACAATTCTGGCAACTTCAACCCACATGGTTAGCCCTACCGCAATAAAGACTTGCCAAAATCCTTTTCCTAAGGCTAATGTAATCGCAATAACCAATAGCAAGGTAGGGATTGACCACGTTACATTAATAACCCACATGATAACCTTATCCCATTGACCGCCAAAATAGCCCGCAATACTTCCGAGAATAATCCCAATAAGAAGAGATATAAAAACAGCTACAAATCCAATCGAAAATGAAATTCGGGCGCCAACTAAAATTCGACTCAAAAGGTCCCTTCCATACTTATCGGTTCCAAAATAAAATGTTTTTTGAGTGATAAAAGGGCGTAATGATGCTTCTAAATTTTCAGGAATCTCTACCGTTTTTTCTAAACCTTGAAGGCCTTCTGAGGCATATTCGGTATATTTTATTTGATGCAATTCAAACTCGGAACTTGTTATTGGTATTTCAGAAGGGGGATTGGTAGCCCCAAAAAACATCCGATTCAAAAAACTCTGATTATGTTCTAATGTATTAGGAGTGACAAGCATATCTACAGTAAACCCAGGGTGTTTGGAATGGATTGACAAATGCATTTGATTCGCATATTGAGAATTATCTGGTGCCAAAACATAGGCAAATACAGAGATAAATGCCAGCAAAATGATAAACCAAAAACTAAAAACACCCCAGAAACTTTTTTTAAATTTCTGGAGTGCTAGTATCGTTAATCCTTGTTTTTGCATTCTTGTTTAGTCTTTAATCTGAGCTAATTTATTAATTTTATGAGTGTTTTTTAAATCACTCAACACATTAATTGCTTCTTCGATATAGATGTCTTTACTTAAATTTTCATGCCAGCGCGTTCTATTAATTTTTAAAACGGAATCTTGTGCCATTAAAGGAAGTTCGTAGGGCAAAGACTCAAAGCTTAGATCTGTTTGGTATTCTGACAGTTCATCAAAGCGTTTTGCTTCTGATTCTTTCTGTTCTAGATCTGTTGAATAGGCTGAGAAATTCAATTGGTATTCGGATTGATCTCTCATGGCTTTAATCCAATGTGCATTATCATCAATAAGCTTAATTCCGGCACTAGTATTCATACGATCTTTACTGTTTTGAATGGTCTTATCGTAATCAAAGGTACTTTCCCAAATCGTATAATTTGCAGGTGCAATTTCATCCCATGCTAAAGGGTTGTCTTGGTCTCTTTCTCCGATGTCAATGTAACTGTAACGATCTGGAACAACAACATCACTTTTAACGCCCTCTAACTGTGTAGAACCACCATTAATACGGTAATATTTTTGAGTTGTAAACTTAAAAGCTCCCATGTCCCCGTTGGTATTTCCTCGAATCATACGATTCAAATCAACTATATTTTGAACAGTGCCTTTTCCGTAGGTTTGTTTACTACCAATGACAATAGCACGTTTATAGTCTTGCATTGCAGCGGCTAAAATTTCGGAAGCCGATGCCGATAATTCATTAACTAAAATGACTAGAGGCCCCTCCCATTCAATAGATCGGTCTGTATCTTTTAGTACTTCTTTGTCTTCGCCAGTAGAACGCACCTGAACAATAGGACCCTCTTCGATAAATAAACCTCCCATATCAACAACAGTCTTTAGAGAACCTCCACCATTATTTCTTAAATCTAAGATTAATCCTTGCATGCCTTCAGCTTTTAAGCGCTCAATTTCTTTTTTGACATCACTTGCCGCATTTCGATTGTTGTAGTCTTCAAAATCAACATAAAATTTTGGAAGATTAATGACCCCAAATGTAGCACCCTCTTTTTTGACAGTAGACGATTTGGCATAAGTTTCTTCTAGCTCTATTTCATCTCTAGGGATACTTAAGTCTTCTACGGTTCCAGTAACTTTTTTTAGCGTTAAAATAACGTTTGTACCTTTTGGTCCTTTGATCAGTTTGACTGCATCATCTAGGCGCATACCAACTACATTGACGGCTTCAATTTCATCTTCTTGTCTCACTTTCAGAATCACATCACCAACTTCTAACTTATTTTGACGCCATGCAGATCCACCAGAAATAAGTTCCGTAATACTAATTTCATCCATTCGTTTTTGAAGACGTGCTCCAATACCTTCGTACTTTCCAGACATTTGGGCGTCAAAACGATCTTTATCTTGAGGCGCAAAATAAAATGTGTGCGGGTCAAACTCTTCGGCAATCGTATTAATATAAATCGATAGCCAATCGTCTCGTCTTAAATCATCCATATAACTCGCCGTTTCATTTAAGGACTTTAAGATGGCTTCTCTGGCTTCAATTTCAAAATCTGTATTTGATTTTTTTTCGTTGTTTGAATCGTCGTCGTCTTTTGCTTCATTAGTTACTAAATCATAATAATTTGAAAGTGTAGAAAACTTAAGCTGTTTACGCCAATTGTCTTTCATCTCAGATTTTGATGTTGGGTAAGCTTTATTTTCGTAATCTGTACTGAATGTTTCTTCTAAATTGTAATCAAATGGTATGTTTAAAACTTGACTATAAACCTCTCTAGAATTTTCGATACGTATCATTAAACGCTCATAAACAAGATTGAAAAAACGAACCTCTTGGTCTAAAATTTGATCATCAATATCAGTTTTAAAACGTTCGAAATCATCTATATCTGATTGATAGAAATAATTTTTAAACGGGTCAACTTGATTTAAAAAACTTGTATATACGCCTTCCGAAAAATCATCGTTTATAGCCTTTGGTTCAAAATGCCCCTCTTCTAACAAATAGGTAATCAATTGCATTAAAAGCTTGTCTTTATCTGGGTCATCAAATGATTTGGGTGTAAAACTACAAGACGCAAAAGCAATAAGTATGGAGACTAGAAAAAAGTTTATATTTCGTTTCATAGGAGTGTACTGTTTTTTGGAACTTATAAATAATACCCTAAAGTATAAGAAAAATTAATGCTAACCATATGGAATGGTAATAATTTTTTGTTAAAGCGTCTCAAATCATCAAATACGCTACAAATTACTTACTTTTGTAGGAACTTAAACGTATCATAAATGACAAAAAGACCTTTAATTTTGGTCACCAATGATGATGGCATCACTGCACCTGGCATTCGTACTCTAATAAAAGTTATGAATACTATTGGAGAAGTTATCGTTGTAGCACCAGATAGTCCACAAAGTGCAATGGGACATGCGATCACAATTAACGATACCTTGTATTGTAAAAGAGAACGCATTGATAAAGGTCCGCAAACAGAATATAGCACATCTGGAACTCCTGCAGATTGTGTGAAATTAGCAGTACACGAACTCTTAGATCGCAAACCCGATTTGTGCGTTTCTGGCGTTAATCATGGCTCAAACTCATCCGTAAACGTGATTTATTCTGGTACAATGAGTGCCGCCATTGAAGCGGGTATGGAAGGTATTCCTGCTATTGGATTTTCACTTTTAGATTATAAATGGGAAGCAGATTTTAGTCAAATTGAAGCGTTTATAAAAACAGTCACTTTACAAGTCTTAACACAAGGTTTACAAAAGGGGATTATTCTAAATGTTAATTTTCCAAAGCTTTTAGAACAGGACATCAAAGGGATTCGTGTTTGCCGTCAAGCGAATGCCAATTGGATTGAAAAATTTGACAAACGTCAAACGCCATTAGGCCGCGATTATTATTGGCTTACTGGAGAATTTAACAACTTAGACAAAGGCGAGGACACAGACGAATGGGCGCTTGAAAATGGTTACGTTTCTGTCGTTCCTGTGCATTATGATTTGACCGCACATAACTATATACAAGAATTAAATAAATGGGATTTTAATGACTAAAAAAGAGTTTTTACAAGGATTTACAGTAGGCCTTTTAGCTAATATAATTGGGTTATTTACCGCAGGTATTATCTTAGGTAAATTATCAGTTAGATCCGACAGTATTTTTAAAGTTTTGGAGGTAGCACAATCCGAAAATTTCATGGGAAAACTTATAAGCTTAGGGGCTATTTTGAATTTAGTTTGTTTCTTTTATTTTATTAGAAAAAAACAAGATTCTCGTGCAGGCGGTGTGTTGGCTGCTACTATTTTGATTGCTATGGCAACCTTATTAATTAAATTATAAATGAAGTATTACATTATTGCTGGAGAAGCCTCAGGAGATTTGCATGCTGCAAACTTGATGAAAGCTCTTAAAAAAACGGATGCTAAGGCTGAGTTCAGATTTTGGGGTGGAGATTTAATGCAAAATGTAGGCGGTACTTTAGTGAAACATTACAAAGAATTAGCCTTTATGGGATTTTTTGAAGTGGTTATGAACTTAAGAACCATCGCTAAAAATCTAGCATTTTGTAAAACTGATATCCAAAAATTTCAACCTGATTGTCTGATTTTTATAGACTATCCAGGATTTAATATGCGCATTGCTAAGTGGGCAAAAATTGAAGGCTTTAAAACGCATTACTATATTTCTCCACAAATTTGGGCTTGGAAAGAAAATCGCATTTCCGCCATCAAACGTGATGTAGATAAAATGTATGTTATTCTTCCTTTCGAAAAAGAATTCTATGAAAACAAACACAATATGCCAGTGGAATTTGTTGGCCACCCACTTATTGATGCTATTGCGGACAGAATACCAGTGGATGAAATTGCTTTTCGTAAAACACACCAATTAAACAACAAACCTATTATTGCGCTTCTTCCAGGAAGTCGCAAACAAGAAATTAAAAAAATGCTTTCCAAAATGTTAAGTATTGTAAAATCATTTCCCAACTATCAATTTGTGATTGCAGGAGCTCCCAGTCAAGACGCAGAATTTTACAACTCTTTTATAGCCAATGAAAGTGTTCATTTTGTAGCCAACTGCACTTATGATTTATTAAGTATTTCACATGCCGCTATGGTCACCTCAGGGACTGCTACCTTAGAAACAGCCTTGTTTAAAGTACCCGAAGTCGTGTGTTATAAAACGAGTTGGATTTCGTATCAAATTGGAAAACGATTAGTGAAACTGAAATTTATTTCCTTAGTAAATTTGATTTTAAACAAAGAAGTTGTTACCGAATTAATTCAAGGAGAATTTAATTCAGAACGTTTAACAAAAGAGTTGACTGCCATCTTACAAGGCCCAGTTCGTGAAGCCCAATTTGAAGCGTATTATGATCTTGAAGTAAAACTAGGAGGATCAGGAGCCAGTCTAAAAGTTGCAGAGTTAATTTATAATTCATTAAATTAGAGGCTTAAGAGTAACCCCTAATCTAAACCTACTTCTGATCCATTAACCAATAGTTCGGCATCTCTCCTGCAATGAACTCCCTTAATTATCCAATTATAAAGCTCACTTTTTGTCTACTAATTGGCATCCTTATCAGTGACTACATTTCTATTTCTATATATTCAATTCTAGGGTTTATTGGATCAATAACTACTGTATTAATCGTGATACACTTTTATTGTGTGTCACAAAAAAAAACAATGCATTGGCCCTCATTTATTGTATTACTTGTCATGATTTTAATCGGTGTTTTTATATCAAAAATACAGTCAGATACACTTCCAGAATCTCATTACACTCATCTTGATAGCATCACGGATGAGCGTTTACACGACCTTGAATTTATCATAAAAAAACGATTAAAACCGACGACCTATAACCAACGCTATTATGTACAACTTTTAAAAATTGATTCAATTCCTGTTTCTGGACTGCTATTGGTGAATTTAAGTAAGACATCTACTAAAGAAGATTTGACGGTAAACGCAAGGGTGTTGGTCAAAACATTAATAAAACCAATTCACAAACCATTAAACCCCTATCAATTTAATTACAAAAACTATCTCAAACGTTTAGGAATTTACCGCCAAGTATTTTTAAAAGAACACGTTGTTTTGGTTATTCCTCAGTCGCCAAAAACCATTACAGGCTATGCGCAATCGATTCGGAACAATTTGAACAAACGTCTCGAAACACTCTCTTTAAAACCAATTGAACGCGCTTTTGTTAATGCCTTGTTTTTAGGTCAACGCCAAGACATTACAGCTGATGTTTACCAGGCTTACAAGAAAGCAGGGGCCATTCATATTCTAGCTATTTCAGGGCTTCATATAGGAATTCTATTGTTAATTCTTCAATATGTCATGAAGCCATTACTGTATTTTGGGCATGGGAAATTTATCCGTCTTCTCATTATACTTTGTATCCTATGGAGTTTCGCTATTGTTGCGGGCTTATCCCCTTCAGTGGTCAGAGCGGTAACGATGTTTAGCTTATTTGCAATCGTTAAGGGCTTGAAACGGTCTTCAAACTCATTAAATACCTTAGCCATTTCCGCATTTATTCTTTTGTTGATTCGACCAGCATTTTGTTTTGATGTCGGATTTCAACTCAGTTATGCAGCAGTTGCGTCCATTATTATAATCAAGCCTATATTAGATTCGTGGTGGAGTTTTAAAAATAAGATTGCTAATTGGCATCTTGATTTACTAAAAATATCTATTGCCGCTCAAATTGGCGTCTTTCCCTTGAGCCTTTATTATTTTCATCAATTTCCGGGCTTGTTTTTTGTGACCAACCTAGTAATCATTCCGTGTTTAATGCTAGTACTCGGCTTAGGAATTATATTGTTTGTGTTGCTTTTAATTTACCAACCTCCAGAAATTTTAGTCCATAGCTTAGGGTGGACAATTCAGTTTATGAATGGGTTTGTAGACTGGGTCGCCTCTAAAGAAGCGTTTCTATTTGATAAAATTTCATTTGATATGACAGCGCTTGTGTTCTCCTATATCTTCTTATTTTTATTGGGTTTATTTTATCATAAAAAAACCTTCAAAAACCTGATGCTTTTAGGAGGTTGTGTGCTGAGTTTTCAAGTTTTGGCAAAACAACTTCCAGCATTAAGTCCTAAAAATTCATTTATTGTGTTTCATAAATCTAGACACAGTATTTTTGGATTTCAAACCAATCAACATCTAGAAATTCACCACGATTTAGAAAGTTTGAAAAACCAACGAATGGTAAATGACTATAACATTGGTGGCGCTATAAAAACGCAATCTACAGATAGCATCCACGGGCTCTATAAAATTAACGATAAATTGCTTTTAGTGGTGGACAGCCTAGGGATATACAATGTTAATAGTGTGAAACCCAAGTGGGTAATATTGAGGCAATCGCCAAAAATTAACTTAAACCGTTTGATTGACAGCCTTCACCCTGAATTAATTATTTGCGATGGAAGCAATTATAAAACGTACCAAGAACGTTGGAAATTAACGTGTGAAGCAAAAAAAATTCAGTTCCACCAGACTAGTGAAAAGGGCGCTTTTTTTGTCAATTATTAAAACAAGTGACATTATAAAGTAATATTTAGAATTAAAAACTACTTGTATATGTCGGTTGGTTTAAATTTTAGCCATTCAGATTTTTTGAGATTATACCAATTGCATGTGGATCCTTCAAATTCAAATGTTTCAATAAACTTTAGTCCAATTTTCTTGAGTATTTTATTTGAAACTAAATGAGCAACATCAGCAGCTGCACCAATTTCTTTTAAGTCAAGTTTTTCAAATCCATATTTAAGAGACTGGATTGCTGATTCGGTCGCTATACCTTTTCCCCAGTATTTTTTTCTAAGTCTGTAACCTAAGTCATAATAACTGAAGTCCTCTCTTAATCCTTGTTCGTATTTTAATCCAGTCCAACCAATAAAATCATCTGTTTTTTTATCAATAATAGCCCAACGTCCAATTCCATTATCAACATATTGATTCCTTATAAAATCAATCACTTGTTTGGCTTCGTCAATAGTTTTTATTGGATTTTTTCCTAGAAATTCGTGAACATCGGGGTCTGAATCGAGTTGAAAAATTCCCTTAGCGTCATATTCCTCTAAATCTCTTATGAGTAGACGTTCCGTCTCAATATGAACTTTCATTTATTTAGTTTTAGGTTAACTAACTAAGGGGTAAAAGAAGGCACAAACGCTTTGTAGTAGTTATTAAATGCATCTTGGTTGTTAATTTCTTTATAGGTGTTATCTTTAAACAATTTCAAGTACAGCTCAAGTTGTTGAGCAGTTTGATAGCCGGGAATTGGAGCGAGTAACTCAGCATCTAACCCTAAAAATACCATTGTTGGATAGGCATTCACTCCTAGATAACGAGAAAATTCATGTGAACTATTTCGACGCTTAGCCATCTCGGGCTTATAATTTGGATTCGTAAATTGTTGCCCATTTAGGGTTACATCTTCATTGCCTTCAGCATTGAATTTGACAGGATAATAATGTTCATTAACAAAAGCTATCAAATCTTTATTGGTAAATGTATTTCTGTCTAGCATTTTACAAGGCCCACACCATGTTGTATACATATCAATGAGGATTTTTTTGGGAGCTTTTTGTTGCAACGCAAGGGCTTCGTTCATACTTACCCAATTAATACTTTGTGCAATAAGTGTTGTAGTGCCCAGCATGAGCAGTACAACTATGATATGTTTTTTCATTTTATGTTCATTTATAAGTAAGTAACAAATATAATACCAAAATTATCGAACTCCATGCATTAATTTCTTAATTACTGGATAGAGTAACGCAGACAACACCCCTAGTCCAACCGCAACTGCAGTTAGAATCCAGAAGAAATAACTCAACCCTTCAGATTGTGCAATGCCTTCAGAAGCTTCTCCAAATACACCTGCTAACTTCATTCCAATAGCCACAGCTAAATACCAGATTCCAAACATCATCGCAATCATACGACCTGGAACTAATTTACTCACGTAAGATAACGCGACTGGCGAAATACACAATTCGCCCATGGTGTGAAAAAAGTAGACTAAAACCAACCAAATCATACTGACAGAAGCAGTTTTTGCTCCTGGTTCAATAGCAGAGGCACCGATAGCCACACACGCCATTCCGATTCCTAACAAGATCATTCCAATAGCGTATTTCATATTGGCATTTGGGTTGTATTTGCTTTCCCACCACTTTGAAAATAGAGGCGCAAAGGCAATAATAAATAATGAGTTTAAAACGCCAAACCAAGATGCTGGCACTTCAGCAATTTCTTTTCCAAACTCTATGGTTAACATCCAAAGAGCAATAGCCCATATGATGACGAAACTAATCGCTAGAAAAATATTTGAAAGCGCATATTTTGAAAACGTTTTTTTGAATAACAGCCACAAAACCCAAGTGATAATTCCTAACGGAATTATAGTCATTAAGGTATTTACTATTTTGAAAATAAATGCTGCATTCCCCTCAAGAACGCGCTGTGTATAATCGCGTGCAAAGATGGTTAATGAGCTTGGAGCTTGTTCAAAAATCGCCCAAAAGAATATTGTAATAAAAGCAAAGAACATAACGGCCAACATACGATCGCGTGTAACTCTGTCATATTTAGGAATTCGAATAACTAACAGTATCACAAATAGTCCTAAAGCCGATAAGATTGCGAGATTTGAACCTTCCATTCCTAACATACTAAAGTCAAATAAATTATAGGCACCTTCTGATATTTTAGAAATAGGATCATTAAAAATCCATGAAATTCCCAACACACCAGCGACTGCTATCAATGCTAACTGAAGCTGTGTAAATGGGTTTAGTTTTGGTTCATCAGCACTAATTTCGATATGGGCGACATCAACCTTTACAGGCTTTGTTCCGATGTTCCCAAAGATATTTTGAGCAAACCAAAATTGAAGCAGTCCAAACAACATAAAAACACCTGCTAAACCAAAGCCCCAACGCCATCCAACTTGTTCGCCAAGGTATCCACATAGCAGAATTCCTAAAAAGGCTCCTGCATTGACGCCCATGTAAAAAATGGTATAAGCCCCATCTTTTTTCTCGTCTTTTCCTTTGTACATTTCAGAGATAATAGAGGTCATGTTTGGTTTAAAAAAACCACTTCCAAATACCAATAGAGTTAACCCTAAATAAATGAAAAATGGGGTTTCAACCACCATTGCACCATGACCCAATGTCATGAGTAATGCACCAACGACAACTGCATAGCGATAACCGATTTTTTTATCAGCGAAATAGCCTCCTAAGAGTGTCGACAAATAGACTAATGAGGTATAGGTACCAAAAATTGCATAGGCATGTTCACGTGGCCAGCCCCAGCCCCCATCAAGGAGTGATGCGGTAAAAAACATAACGAGTAAGGCGCGCATCCCGTAGTAGGAAAAACGTTCCCACATCTCTGTGAAAAATAATACAAAAAGTCCGGCGGGATGCCCCAAGACTTTGTCTTTGAACATGTCATTAA
>TARA_B110000037_G_scaffold74755_2_pt1 | contig 46887 bp, 38 predicted proteins | sample TARA_B110000037 | Tara Oceans TARA_B110000037 (sample SAMEA4397196) | marine metagenome | biome: Polar Biome; feature: [MIX] marine epipelagic wind mixed layer (ENVO:01000061); material: water (ENVO:00002006), including particulate matter (ENVO:01000060) such as... | depth 10-100 m | reverse complement strand
ATGAGTATACAATAGGTTTAAATGTTGAACCTACTTGTCGTTTTCCTTGCCTTACGTGATCGTAGTTAAAATAACGATAATCAATGCCCCCAACCCAAGCTTTAACGTAACCAGTATTAGGATCCATACTCATCATACCAGCTTGTAAAAAGCGTTTGTAATACTTAATGGAATCCCAGGGAGTCAATACAGTGTCCCTTACACCTTGCCAGGAAAAAACTTTCATGTTAACAGGAGTGTTAAAGGCCAGTTTTATTGAGTCGTCAGATGCGCCAGCTGCTTTTAAAGCTTTATACCGACCTGAGCGGTATTTTGCTTGATTTAATATGTTTTGACCTTGTTTTTCTGAAATTCTCCAGTCAAAAAGACCACCTTTCCGTTTTTTAAGACTATTAAAAAAATCGGCTTGAAGTTCTTTTCCAAGATGCTCCTTAACTGCGTTTTCAGCATACGTCTGCAGTTTCGAATTTAAGGTAGTATAGATTTTTAAGCCATCACCATATAAATCATAATTAGAGCCATCTGGTTTAGAAATAATGAAATTACCTTCTTCGTCTTTTTCATTTAAAATTTTACGCAACTCCAACCTAAGTACTTCTCTAAAATATGGCGCTATGCCCGTTCTATGATCAACTCTCGTAAACTCCAACCCTAAATCTTGTTGACGAAGTGAATCATAAAGTTCTTGGGAAATTAAATTGTTTCGCTTCATTTGATAGTAAACAACATTTCTTCTGTGTAAAACCGTATCAGGTCGTCGCACTGGATTAAAGAGTGCAGGATTTTTAGCCATACCAACCAACGTGGCTGATTGCGGAAGAGTTAGTGAGTCAGGTGTGGTATTGTAATAAACACGCGCAGCAGATTTAAGCCCTACAGCATTGTTTATAAAATCAAATTTATTGAGGTACATTGTTATTATTTCCTCTTTGGTATATTGTCTTTCAAGTTTGGCCGATATAATCCATTCTTTAAATTTCCGTGTTACCAATCCAAGTTTGCTTAGCCTTTCTCTTGGGAAAAGCATTTTTGCCAATTGCTGCGTTACAGTGCTGCCACCGCCCATGCTAGCATTACCAGTGATTACTCCTTTTACCACCCTTGCTAACGAACGCAAGTCAATTCCGGAGTGTTCAAAAAAGCGTTCATCTTCTGTTGCGATCAAAGCATTTACAACATGTGGCGAAATGTTTTTAAAGTCTATGTTCGAACGGTTTTCACGGTAATACGTGCCTAATAACTCTTGATCAGCAGTATAAATTTCAGAGGCCAGGTTGCTTTGAGGGTTTTCTAATTCTTCGAACGAAGGGAGTTCACCGAAAAAACTCAAAGAGATTAGCCAAATGAAAACGCTAATAGCAATTGGTGGAATAAGCAACAGTACCCATAATAGGAGTCCAGTTTTAACGTAACTTTTATTTTTAGTAGGTTTCTTCTTCAAATCGATAACAAAAAAGCAAAATTAATTTGATTAAACAGGCTTATTAGGTTAATATGCTTAATCTTTAAACAGTGGATTATTCAAAAAAGCTGGATATTTTAACACGTACATTAAAACCTGTTATGAAGATGCTGAGTTGGGATTAAGAGCAGCCTTGCTTGGTTACATCGGGCAGAGCAATAAACGCTGTTGTGAAGCACAGGATAAGTTATTCAGTGAATAAGGCAAAAACTGCCGATTACGGAACAATATCACAGAAAAACTTACTTTTCATTAATGCCCTTAAGTATCGTTGCTGTTAAGCTACCACTGATTGTATTTAAAACTTTAGCCATTAGTTTGTTTGCCTTGTTGACTGTTTGTTTTAAACTACTAAAACCACAAATGGGCGGACTAGGAGTTGTTGTGTTTCGTTTTTCTGAATTGGTAAAACGGCGTAAAGAAGTAAAACACAAATTAGGTTTTGTTCAGGGTTTAAAACTTCATAAAAGCTTTTTGGGCTTTTATCTCAAGCACTTCAAAAACTTTATCGTAAGCAGCAAACCAACTGTTTTAGACTGAAGAATAACCTTCTACTTTCCGGCAAATTCAATTCTCAAACCTGCATCTAAAATAAACGGCAAGTCTTCTTCACGCATGGCTTGTTCAACTTCAAAGTGGTATTTACCTGATTTAGCAAAGCGTACGTTGTTTTTAAATAGAATTCGATTGTCAATTATGTCTCCGGCCCCAGACCCCAACCATTTACCTGCAGGGTTGGCTAAAACACAATGAATGGTGTCTTTTATCGCATGTCCGTTAGGAGAAACTGAATGAAAAAAGAAATAAAAATTGCTGTAAGGATATGATTTTCTATTTCTTAAATTAAGAAAAAAGTGATAAGACGATAAAGTGTCCTTTACATCAACATCAAAAACCAACTTATTTTTGTAATTCCAAGTTTCGTTTACTAATTCTTTGTTTTTTTCAAAAAATCTATTGTTGTCACAACTTGAAAAAAGGGCTATAATAAAAACGATGCCTAAACTAAGGAGACTATTTTTTATCATTTTTCGTAAAGAATCTTTTTGGTTTTCTTTTCTTGCGGTTGTTGTTTTTCTTTTTGTCTTTGTCAAATCGAGTTAGGTCGTCTTGGCCTACTACGTTTTCGAAATCAGGACCTTTTACTTCTATTGCTTTTACCGCAAACTCTAGTAAATCTTCTGGATTCTTTTTTTGTTTGTTTAACTCAACAATCGCATTTACCCTGCTTTTCTCAATTGGAATATGAGTTCCTAAATTATCGGCGTAAGCATAATACATAATGCCTTTAAAAACATCTGTTTTTTGGTGGTAAGCAATGCCTTTTTTGGTGTACAATTTAGTGTCTGCTTTAGGGAAACCTTGTAAAGCATCTAAATAGGAGTCAAGCTCAAAGTTTAAGCAACATTTTAATTTGCCACACTGCCCTGCAAGCTTTACAGGATTTATTGCCAATTGCTGGTATCGAGCGGCACCGGTTGAAACAGACCTAAAATCAGTTAACCAGGTTGAGCAGCAAAGTTCACGTCCACAAGAACCTATACCACCAAGTAAGGCGGCCTCTTGTCTTGCTCCAATTTGCTTCATTTCAACACGCACCTTAAAGGTTGATGCCAAAACTTTAATTAGTTCTCTATAATCGACCCGATCTTCAGCGGTATAATGAAAAATACCTTTCGTGCCATCAGCTTGAAACTCTACATCGCTAACCTTCATGTTAATCTTTAGCTCAGTTACAAGGTTTCTCGTTTGAAGCATCGCTTGGTGTTCTTTGGCTTTCATCTCGTTCCAAAGATCAACGTCTTTTTCGTTTGCTTTTCTAACTAGTTGCTTTGTGTCTCTAGGAAGAAGTGTGATTCTTTTTGCCTTTAATTGAAGTCTTACCAGTTCACCAATCATCGTAATTTGACCAATATCCTTTCCATAATCAGCCTCTACAACAACTGTATCACCAACATGAAACTCTTTATCGTTTTCAACTTTAAAAAACTCTTTACGTGTATTTTTAAAACGAACTTCTGCAAAAGGGTAAGGCTTTACACCTGATGGTAAACTAACCCCAGCTAACCAATCAAAAACTCCAAGTTTACCTGAGCCACCAACACCACAATTGCCATTGCTTTTACAACCAGCAGGTATCGTTAAACTACCACATCCTCCACTACTACAATTTCCACATCCCATTTTTTAAATTCTGTATCTCACAAATGTAGGGTTTAAAACAAATCGTTTATTGCCTTTTTTAAGGTGTCGTGTTTAAAGACAAAACCTTGGTTCTTTAATTTTGCTGATGACACCCTGCTACCCTCAAATACAATTTGATACATTTCACCCAGTATTAGTTTAAGCAAAAATGCAGGCACACCACGGTTAACATATGGTTTGCCATGTTTTTTTGCCAGAGCCTTGGTAAGCTCTGAATTGTTAATGTGTTCTGATGCAACCCCGTTGTAAATGTCGTCTTTTCGTTCTTTTAAGCACCATTTAAAAACGCTAACAAGGTCAGTAACAGAAATCCATGGCACCCATTGTTTTCCATTTCCTAAAGGTGCCATAAAGGGAGGTGCAATCATTTTTGAAACGGCCCCACCACGCTTGCTTAACACAACACCAATTCTAATAATTGAGGTGGGGATATTGAGGGACTTAAACTGCAAGGTATGAGTTTCCCATTTTTCAACCAAATCACCTATGAAACCTAAATCAGCCGGGTCGTTTTCAGAATAGATATGGCTGTTGGTGACCATACCGTAATAACCAATTGCTGAAGCACAAACCACCGATTTTGGTTTTGTTTCCATTTCAGAAACTACATCAATTAACAATTGAGTGCTTTTGGTTCTGCTTTCCAACAGTTCTTCTTTTCTTTTGTTTGACCATCTTTTATCAGCGATACCAGCTCCTACAAGATGAACAATGTGATCCACATTTTGAAGCGCTCTTTCATCTATAAAAGACTCCTTTATATTCCATTTGTAAAACCCTTTTTTGTTCGTTGACCGCGATAAAACCCGTACTTCATTGCCCTCATTCTCTAGCGATTCTTTTAAAGAAGAGCCGATGGTTCCGGTGCCTCCTGAAATTAAATAGATTGCCATTGCTTTTCGTTTATACTTTTGCAATATAACCTTAGAATCTACAAAAAGTTTAATGTCCAGCTTTCAATTGCCTGTATCTGAAAAATATCATCAAAACATTGTTGTTCTTCAGCTTGTTAAAAAGCAAATTGAAAAAGATTTTGGAATTGAAGAAGATGAAATTAAACTATCAGAAAATAAAGCATTGTTGTATCAAGGTTTGTGTTCAGAGGTTGAACGAATCATACTTTATTTGATAAACAAAAACACTCAAAGGTTAATGAATTTGCTTTATCGCGTTGATGTTCCTGAAGCAGTAATTAAAGGTGCTTTAATAATTGCTGAGGATGAAAGTGCTGAGAAAACAATTTCGCAGGCCATCATGAAGCGAGAATTGATGAAAGTAATTACGCGTTTGTATTTTAGCGCAGACCCTAATCAAAAGCTATTATTGAAAATTTAATTTTGATTAAAATACCGTATCATATGAATCTTCTCATTTACCCATTCGTAATAATGAAAAAGGGTAAATTTGTGGTTCTAAAACCGAGTACAAATTTTTATGGATAAATTCTCTTATGTGGGCAATGCTGATGTTTCAGCAATCGAGGAAATGTATCAGCAATACAGAAACGACCCTAGTTCAGTAGACAACAGTTGGCAAAAGTTTTTTGAAGGTGTAGAGTTTGCAAAAACAGATTACACCGATAAAGGTGAGGTTCCTGAAAATTTCGACAAAGAATTTAAGGTGTTAAGCCTGATTTCAGCTTACAGAATGAGGGGTCACCTTTTTACAGAAACGAACCCAGTACGTGAGAGGAGAAAATATTCTCCGTCGCTGGAAGTAGAAACTTTTGGCTTGGAGCAAAGTGATCTAGATCTTAACTTTAATGCGGGTTCTGAAATTGGCTTGGGCAAAACCAAGCTTTCAAACATCGTTAACCACCTAAAACAAACGTATACCAAATCGATTGGTGCGGAGTACATGTACATCCGAAATCCTGAAAAAATAAGTTGGTTGCATTCTATAATTGAAACCAATAAAAACACACCTAATTTTAGCTTTGAGTCAAAACGCGAAATCTTACGAAAGCTCAACCAGGCGGTAGTTTTTGAGAGCTTTATGCACAAAAAATTTGTTGGTCAAAAAAGGTTTTCACTTGAGGGGGGAGAATCATTAATACCCGCACTAGATGTAGTTGTTGAAGAAGGCGCTGAACTGGGTATTGAAGAGTTTGTGGTGGGCATGGCCCATCGAGGCAGGCTTAATGTATTAGCCAACATATTCAATAAAACATATACTGATATATTCTCTGAGTTTGATGGCAAAGAGTATGATGACAGCCTTTTTGATGGAGATGTAAAATACCACTTAGGGTCATCATCGCATACCAAAACTAGCAAAGGAAAAGCAGTGCATTTAACCATGTCACCAAACCCTTCTCACCTAGAAGCGGTAGCTCCTGTTGTTGAGGGTATTGTAAGAGCCAAAATCGATAAATACTTAAAAGATGAAAGTAAAATTTGCCCAATAATCATTCACGGTGATGCATCAATTGCAGGGCAAGGTGTTGTTTACGAAGTAATCCAAATGGCTAGGTTAGACGGCTACAAAACAGGTGGGTCTATTCATATTGTTGTGAACAATCAGCTTGGCTTTACCACCAATTATTTAGATGCTAGGTCGAGTACTTATTGTACCGATGTCGGAAAGGTAACCTTATCACCTGTTTTTCATGTAAATGGCGATGATGTTGAAGCGGTAGTTCATACCGTAAAAATAGCCATGCAGTACCGTCAACGATTTAAATCTGACGTATTTATTGACTTGTTGTGTTACCGAAAATATGGCCATAACGAGGGCGATGAGCCTCGTTTTACGCAGCCACTTTTATACAAGCTAATCGCTAAACACCCTAACCCAAGAGAGATTTATTTAAAATCGCTGATAGAGCAAAATGTTGTCACTAAAGAGCAGGCTCAAAACCTTGAGGATGACTTTAACAACATGCTTCAGGATCGACTAAACGAGTCAAAAGAAATAACAAAAGCCCACGTTACACCATTCTTAAAATACACTTGGCGCGATTTTAAACATGCCGGAAAAGGCGAAATATTTAATTCAGTTAATACTGCTGTTGATGCAAAAACTTTTGCCAAGCTTGGTTCACAAATTAGTGTTTTACCTGAAGGTAAAAACTTTTTCAAAAAAATAAGGAGGCTGATGGCCGATCGCCAAAACATGATTGAAAAAACCAAGTCTTTGGATTGGGCAATGGGTGAGTTAATGGCATATGCAACCTTGCTGAACGAAGGTTTTAGCGTTCGTATTAGTGGCCAGGATGTCGAAAGAGGAACTTTTTCTCACAGACATGCAGTAATTAAAATTGAAGACTCAGAGGAAGAATACATCCCGTTAGAACATTTAAATAATAAGCAAGGAAATTTCACCATTTACAACTCGTTTTTATCTGAATACGCTGTACTAGGATTTGATTATGGTTATGCTATGGCAAGCCCTAAAAGTTTAGTTGTTTGGGAAGCACAATTTGGTGACTTTAACAATGCAGCACAAATAATTATTGATCAGTTTTTAAGCGCAGCAGAAGATAAGTGGCGCATCATGAATGGCCTTGTAATGCTACTTCCACACGGTTACGAAGGACAAGGAGCTGAACATTCAAGTGCCAGATTGGAGCGCTTTTTACAATTGTGCGCCGAAGAGAACATGCAAATTGTTAACTGCACCACACCAGCAAACTATTTTCATGCATTAAGAAGACAAATGCATCGAACGTACAGAAAACCATTGATTGTATTTACACCTAAAAGTTTGTTGCGTCACGCAAGCGTAGTTTCAGACATTAAGGATTTCTCAACAGGTTCGTTTAACGAGCTTATTGACGATGATACTGTAGCTGCTAAAAACGTAAAGCGCGTTGCGCTTTGCAGTGGTAAAGTGTATTACGACGCCTTGAAAGAAAGGGATGCCGCCGGAGTTAAAGATTTAGCTTTGGTTCGTTTAGAACAGATGTACCCGTTCCCAAAACAGAAATTTGATGATCTGAAAAAGAAGTACACAAATGTGAAGTGGATTTGGTTACAAGAAGAACCTGAAAACATGGGCGCTTGGGGCTACATTTTACGTACGGTTAAAAACACTGAATGGAATGTAGTAGCTAGAATTGAGAGCGCATCACCTGCAACAGGCTCATCAAAACGACATTTAAAAAGATACCAAGAAATAATGGACAAACTATTAAAAGCCTAAGATTCATCATGATAAAAGAAATGAAAATACCTAGTCCGGGGGAGTCAATTACAGAAGTAGAAATAGCTACCTGGCTTGTTGAATCAGGCGATTATGTTACACTGGATCAACCTATTGCCGAAATTGACTCTGATAAAGCAACATTAGAGTTACCAGCTGAATTTGCAGGAACAATTGAGTTACTTGTTGAAGAAGAAACCGCTGTAAAAGTGGGTCAAGTAGTATGTAAAATTGATACAAGCGCAAAAGCACCTGAAGGGGCTAAATCTGTTGCAGCTAAAGAAGAAGTAACAGAAGAGCCTAAAGCTGCGCCTGCCAAAGTTGAAAAAACAGCTGCTGTTGCCAATGCTGCAGCAAACGCAACACCACTTGCAAAAGAAATGATGAAACAGAACAATGTTTCATCAGTAAAAGTAAGTGGCTCTGGCAGCGGAGGAAGAATAACAAAAGCTGATATTGATGCGTATTTAACCGCCGGAGTTGCTGGCGGAGCAATACAAGGTTGGGGCGGAACTCGCGAAAACTCTTCCAAAAAAATGTCGATGTTACGAAGAAAAGTAGCTCAACGTTTGGTTGCGGTTAAAAGCGAAACAGCCATGTTAACTACTTTTAACGAGGTTGACATGAAACCAATAATGGATTTACGTAAAAAGTACAAAGTCAAATTCAAAGAATCTCATGGTGTAAACCTTGGGTTTATGTCGTTTTTTACTAAAGCCTGTACCGAGTCATTAAGGTTGTTTCCTGCTGTAAACTCAATGATTGATGGTGATCAAATGATATCGTATGATTACGCTGATGTTGCAATTGCTGTTAGCTCACCAAAAGGATTAATGGTGCCTGTGGTGCGAAATGCAGAACAAATGAGTCTGGCTGAAATTGAGGCCGACATTAAAAGGCTTGCCATAAAAGCACGCGATGGTAAATTGAGTATTGATGAAATGACGGGAGGAACCTTTACCATTACCAACGGTGGCGTTTTCGGTAGCATGTTAAGTACACCTATTATTAACCCACCACAATCGGCAATTTTAGGAATGCACAACATTGTTGAAAGACCAGTTGCTATTGAAGGGAAAGTTGAAATAAGACCAATTATGTACTTAGCCTTATCATACGATCATCGAATAATAGATGGCAAAGAGTCGGTTAGCTTTTTATATAAAGTAAAAGAAATGTTAGAAAATCCCACCAAAATGATTTTTGGAGGTAAAGAGCCATACGAGGTTTTATTGGGATTATAAAAAATCAAAAAGGGTGGTAATCGCCCTTTTTTATTTAACGAAACATGAAAGCAACATTCGAATTACACAAAATCACTCGAAACAATTTGTTAAAAGCAATTAAACCTTTGTCGTCAGAACAGATGAATAAAATTCCTGTTGGTTTCTCAAACAATGTTGTTTGGAATATTGGTCATATCCTAACAACGCAACAATTACTTTGTTATAAGCTGAGTGCTTTAGATTTAAAAATACCAGCTGATTTTGTTGAGCGCTATAGAAAAGGTTCAGTTCCGAGTCAATCAATAGGAACTAACGAAATAGACCTTTTAAAAGAGCACCTTTTAAAGACAAGCCTCCTGCTACAAAAGAACTACAAGGCAGGAGACTTTAAGAATTACAGCACATATGAAACAAGCTATGGAACTACTTTAAACTCTATTGAAGAAGCTGTTAATTTCAATAATTTGCATGAGGCTTTACATTTAGGTTATTTAATGGCATTAAAAAAGGCGCTTTAAAGTCAGCAGATCTCTAAGAGTTTATTTCATCGCCGTTGAATGGTTTGCCTAAGGGGTAATAATAGTTAATTAGCTAGTATCAATATTACCACCACTAATGATAAGCCCAACATTTTTATCGTGAAACAAAGCAGGGTTTTTTAGAACCACAGCCAATACTGTTGCGCTAGATGGTTCAACAACCAATTTAAGACGTTGCCAGATTAATTTCATGGCACTTATTATCTCTTCTTCGGTGCAAGTTAGAACACCATAAACGTGCTCTTTAATAATTTTAAAATTGCGTGAACCTAACGATGTTTTTAAACCATCAGCAATGGTTGGAGTAGAGGGTGCAGGAATTATTTTACCAGCTTTAAGCGATAAAAAAGCATCGTTTACGTTTTTTGGCTCAGCTGCCCAAACCTCAATATTCGGATTAAGATAATGAGCCGTTAAACACGTTCCGCTTAAAAGTCCACCACCGCCAACTGGTGTTAATAGTATATCGAGGGTGGTTTGTTGCTCCAAAAACTCTTGAGCAGCGGTGCTTGCTCCGGCAATTATTTTGTAATTGTTGTACGGATGAATTTCGACTGCCCCGGTTTGATCAAGGACCTTTTTTAATGTGCTTTCGCGGGCGGCTAAAGTTGGTTCGCAAAAAGTAACGTTGCCGCCATATCCTTTAATAGCATCAACTTTTACTTGAGGCGCATTATTTGGCATTACGATGTTACTAGCAATGCCATTTACTTGTGCGGCTTTTGCTAAAGCCTGCCCATGGTTACCTGATGAATGCGTGGCTACACCACAAGCTCTTTCTGTCTCGCTTAATTGTAAAACAGCATTGGTCGCTCCTCGGTATTTAAATGCGCCAACCTTCTGCAGATTTTCGCACTTAAAATAAAGTGTGCAACCTGCAATTTGGTCTAGTGTTTCAGATTTAAAAACAGGAGTGCGGTGCACAAAAGGTTTAACCCTGGTGTAGGCGTCTAATAAATCTTGGTGATTCGGTACGGTATCTTTTACGTGCACTGAGCCTGTCAAAGCATTAATCTTCCTCTTCTTTAAAAAGCTCTGTGTACTCGTCTAATTCTTCGCGGTTGTATTTGTTTCCCGGATCGCAAAGCAAGGTTAAATAATACTCGAACGAAGTGTCATCTTCTTCAGAACGCTCTTCCCAAATATCAGCAACAAAAGCACCATTTCTTTCAATATGCTCATAAGTAAGACGTGTCATCTTTACTAAAAAAGGCTTTTTATCGTCTAAAAGTTCAGCTCTAAATTTTTTGAAAGTTTCAATTAATTTTTCTGCGTTAAAACCTTTCTTTTTAACGTCTTTAAGTATAGCTTCAAATGTGATCATCGTATGTTAAGTATTATAAGTCAAATTTAATTCCTTGAGCCAAAGGTAAGTCAGTTCCGTAATTTATTGTGTTGGTTTGTCTACGCATGTATGCTTTCCATGAATCAGAACCAGATTCACGCCCCCCTCCAGTTTCTTTTTCACCACCAAAAGCACCACCAATTTCAGCGCCAGATGTTCCAATGTTTACATTGGCAATACCACAGTCAGAACCAGCTGTTGATAAAAACAATTCTGATTCACGCATGCTGTTGGTCATAATAGCCGACGACAATCCTTGTACTACGCCATTTTGCATAGCCATAGCTTCATCTAATGTTGAGTATTTCATCATATACAAAATAGGAGCAAACGTTTCGTGCTGAACTATAGAGTAATGATTTTCAACTTCAGCAATACAAGGCCGAACATAACACCCTGATTCGTATCCTTTACCTTTTATAACGCCACCATCAACAAGAATGTTACCACCCTCAGCTTTGATTTGTTCCATAGCATCAAGATATAAATTCACAGAATTTTTATCGATTAACGGCCCAACATGGTTGTTTTCATCAAGCGGATTACCAATTTTAACTTGCTTGTAAGCATTGGTTAATTTTTCTTTTATTGTATCGTAAACACTTTCATGGATGATTAATCTTCTGGTGGAAGTACAACGTTGACCACAAGTACCAACTGCGCCAAACAAAGCACCAACAATGGTCATTTCAAGATCAGCGTTTTCGGTAATAATAATGGCGTTGTTTCCGCCCAATTCAAGTAAACTTTTACCTAAACGAGCACCAACAGCTGCAGCAACCTTTTTACCCATTCTGATTGATCCAGTAGCTGAAACTAAAGGAATATCTTTATCGGCGGTCATTAACTCACCAACTTTGAAATCACCATTTATTAAACCCGAAACGCCTTCAGGAACATTGTTTCTTTCAAATACTTTGTTCACAATGTTTTGACATGCTATTGAACACAACGGAACCTTTTCTGATGGCTTCCAAACACAAACATCGCCACAAACCCATGCCAACATACTGTTCCAGGCCCAAACGGCAACCGGAAAGTTAAATGCTGAGATAACTCCAACGATACCCAATGGATGCCATTGTTCGTACATACGATGGTTTGGTCTTTCTGAGTGCAATGTTAACCCGTAAAGCTGACGTGATAAACCAACAGCGAAATCACAGATGTCAATCATCTCTTGAACTTCGCCTAAACCTTCTTGGTATGATTTACCCATTTCGTAAGAAACCAACTTACCAAGAGCCGCTTTGCGTGCTCTAAGCTCATCGCCAATTTGTCGAACAATTTCACCTCTTAAAGGCGCCGGAACTTTTCTCCAATCAGTAAAAGCACTTTTAGCCTTATTTTTTACAACCTGATAATCACTTTCACTTGCCCCAGTAACGCAACCAATCAATTTACCATCAACAGGTGAGTACGATTTAATTACTTCCCCTCCAGCATTAAGCCAAGTTGAACCGGTTGAAACACCGCTATTGTTTTCTTTAAGTCCTAGTTCTTTTAAGGCTTCTGCAATACCATAATCTTGTGTCATAAAAAATATTTATGTAATAGTTGGCAAATCTAACAACTAAGGTCAGTAATTTTGAGGTTTAAGCTTTGATTTTTATTAAAAATGATAAACAACAAAAAATTTGGATTAGCACTAGGTGGAGGTGGCGCTCGGGGCTATTTTCATTTAGGGGTCGCTGAGATCTTGTATAAAAATGAAATGTACCCAGATGTAATTTCAGGAGTTAGTGCTGGCGCTATAGCTGGTGCGTTTTTAGCTTCTGGACAAAAACCAGTCGAAATCTTTAAAAAATTAAAGAAAAAGCGCTTTTTTGATATGACAGGGATGAACATTCCTGTCTCCGGTTTATTTAGCTTAAATGGCCTTAAAAAAGTGGTTGCCAACCAAATAACTGAAAAGCAAATTGAGCAGCTTAAAACGCCTTTAATTATAGGCATAACCAACATGAACACAGGTGAGATTGAATTTAGAGAGAAAGGAAATCTCGCCGAACTAGTTCAAGCATCATCTAGCGCTCCTTTTATGTTTGCACCTGTAATGATTGGTGGGCAACAGTATTTGGATGGCGGAATTTTTGAAAATTTGCCTGTATCACCAATAAGACAAAAGGTTGATTATTTGTTAGGCGTTAACATATACCCAGTTGGTGAGTTTAAGGATATGGACAATTGGGTTAAGCTGTCACGCCGAATGTTTCAGCTAGGGGTTAAAATGAATACGAAGCCAAGTAAAAAAGTGTGCGATTACGTAATTGAGCCAGATGAAATTGAAAAATATGAATTGTACGATGCGTCAAAAGCCGATGAACTATTCGAAATGGGCTTGAGGTACGGTGAGGAGTTTGTGAAATCGGTAATCAGTTGATCCGTTATCCATGATCTTTAGGTTTTCGAGTAAAGCCTAAAACCCTTGCGTGAAAATTCGCCACCACCAAAGACGTATAGATAGAATTCAACCTTGTACGATGACCTGTGAAATTATTTAATCCTTTAACAACTCTTCTGTTTCTTGAACCACAAGAACAGGCACTTTTTTCATTACCTCTTTGGCCACTTCGGTAACATGATCAACAATTATTTTTTTTATGCTGTTGGTTTGTGATGAAAAATAAGAGACTGCTATTCCGGCAAATACTTCTTGTCCTTCTTTGTTGAAAACGGAATAATGTACCTTAATCTGTCTCGGGTAATTATCTGAACCATATTGCTGCCATTCTAATCCGGGAGCATGTTTTATATCCAATTGATTAATAAACAAAAATAATCCGGCTTGGTATTTTTCGACACAGTAATTAAACACGTTTGTGTTAATTATGGTTTTTGCCATAAACTTTTCATTGCCATTTGGGTTGTTTAGAACTTGTCCTTCTTCAACCCAAGTACCTGTTTTTGGGTTTAACTGTTCGCCTTTCAGTTTGGCTGTTTCTTCAGCAACCCTTTGAACTACTTTATTGTATGCTTTGATTACCTTTTTTTGCTCTTCTTCCTCTTCTTTTGGTACTTCCCGGTATTGGTATCCAGTTGATTTATAAACGTATTGTAAGTCTTTGTTTACATCAGCTTCATCAGCGTGCATTCTAATGACATCATAGTTGGTTTTGGCTTCATGAAAAAGGGCATTGTCTAAACCTAATCTAAAATAACCTCTAATTTCCTGAAAGTTGAGTCCATTGTTTTCCCCAATTTCTCTATCAATATCACTCATGTAGAGTTTAGGTTCAAACGGAAAAATGAGCAAGCGGGAGTTTTCACCAAAGTAAAAAAGGGTGTCTTGCTTAGTATCGGTGCCATAGGTTTCGTCTTGCGCTATTGCAGGTATGGAAACAAAAACAAACAGGAACAACAGTATCTTTTTCATAAATCAAAAATATTTTGATTTAGCAGAGAATAAATCGAGCAGCCATCAACTTATGAATACCCGAGGGTGAAGAAGTTTAATCGAGTTTAGGGAGTTATGTTAAAAATACCCTGAATAATAGGAGTTAATCCGCTGAAGAAAAATTCAACTGCAATGACCATCATTATAAGTCCCATTAAACGCATCAGTATTTTATTACCTGTATCTCCTAATAATTTCATTAAAAGTGTTGAGCTTCTTAAAACCAAAAAGGTGGTTAATAGAACAACTGTGATACTGCCAATCAAGATTCCTTTTAAGGCGAGTGATTGAGCATCTTGCATTAATACAATACTGTTAGTAATAGCACCAGGGCCACAAATCATAGGGATTGCCAATGGCGTAATAGAAATATCGTTTATGTATTCTTTTACTGCAGAATCGTCCATTTTTACCGTAACCAATCTGGCTTTTAGCATGTCTTGACCCATCAAAAAGAAAATAATACCACCTACAACTCTAAAACTGTTAACAGAGATTCCGAAAAATCGAAAAAGGATTTCGCCAGAAAAAGCGAATGCGATTAGGGTAATAAAAGCCACTACAACGGCTTTTGCGGCAGTTCTATTACGGGCCTTTTTATCCAATGCATTGGTCATGGTCATAAACACAGGCATAATGCTAAGTGGGTTCATCAACGTAAAAAACGAGGTGAAACAAAGCAGTAAGAAGTTATGTGGTTCAACCATGACTAAACTTTTTCGCAAAAATACAACTAGTTCTATTCTAAAACATCAACCTTTAGAATGAAAAAATCAATCCTAATTAGCAGAAAGAGAGAGAGATACAAAAATGTTTCGCCCTGGAGCAACAATGCCTGATGAGTATGCTCTGTAACGAACGTTGGTAATGTTTTCGACCCCAAAATTCACACTTAAATTTGAGGAGGGCTTAAAGGCTGACTTAAAATTTAAAGTTGCCCAACTACGACTGTATAAATTACCATTTTCGTCCTTTGCGTATAGGTGATCTTTCGATTTTTCAGATTCAGCTAAATCACTGTTTTTAACTTGGCCATTCGCAACTACATATAAGCTCATTTGAATGCCTTTTGTTTTGTAGGTAACATCAAATTTACCAAACATCGGTGCTATGTGCCGAAGCGGAACTACGTCGCTCGATGATGCTCCAACCTCTTTTCCGTACTGATAATTGTACACTGCACTTGCTGTAAATTGTTTGCTAACAATGTACTTTAAGTCAACTGATCCTCCATAAACATAGGCGTGGCCGGCATTTTGAACAGCATAAACCTGACTTAAAATGCCATCATATAGAATGCTGTCAACCCCATTTAAGGCATGTTTCCTGCGCACTAAAGCGTTGTCAAGGTAGGTTCCAAAAACAGTTAACCCAAACTGCAATGTATTGGCCACTATACAATGAAAACTGAAATCTAGCGAGTAAGCATACTCAGGTTTTAGATTAGTGTTTGGGGTTATTACAGTGCCATGCTCAGAGTCAAAAACCTTACCCATATCATCAACGTTAGGAGCTCTAAACCCTGACGATAAATTAGTTGTGAACCTAGAGTTATCGTTTAATTTATAGACTACACCGAAACTACCATTTGGTGAAAAATTTATCTGTTGAGCAGAAGGAGAGACAATATTGGACATCGATGAATCGAAAGAAGCTGATAGCGAAACAGCATTAAACCTAACTCCACCGGTTAAAATAATTTGTTCGTTTACCTGTTTTTTGAGATTGGCGTAAACCCCAGAATACGTCATAGCAGAATTAGGATACCTTGGTAAAGTAGATATACCTTGGTTTGAGGTCCCTTTTGAAACATTATGGTTAGTAGTAAAATCAGCACCATAAAAAAACATTAAGCTGTCTTTGAGCTGCTTGTTAAAATCAAGGGTTAAAGTATTTGCCGTTAAATTCTCGGTTCTGGTTCTACGCGTGTTTGATTTGTACTTTCTGTCTATTCTGCTTTCTTCGAAAAACTGATTTGCTGCGGTTATTACTAATCCATCATAAAGCGCCCTACCTCTGGAGAAGGTTAGGCGAATGTTGTGCATACTCCAAACTTGCGGCCCGTAATACCATTCTCCATATTTAAATTGCCCCGATGAGATTTGAGTTAACCGATCATATCGAGGAATATCAGACGATTTAGAGAAATGAAAACCGTAATCTAAAACTACATTTTTGCTAAGTTGATATTTTATTTTCTGCATAAAATTAACCTGTGAGTAGCTGCTTCCAACCTGAATGTTTGGATCGTCATTTAATCGAGTAGTATCGCCTTCAACACCTGAACCTGCGACTTGATAATATTCTCGTTGATAAGATTTCGGCCCATTAGTTCCCATTTTTAAATCACCAAACCCCCCGAAACTGAAAGAAGTTAAAACACCCAATTTTTTACGATGAATCGATAAATGTACATGGCCAGTCGTTTCGCTGTTGGCAGATGAATAACGACCCGAGGTAAAAGCCTTTACCATAGGCTCATCCGTTTTAGCAAAGTTTGGTGATAATGTGTGAAAATCCATAACTCCGCCAATAGCATCGCTACCATAAGTTACTGAACCCGGACCAAATAAAATCTCTGTTTCAGCAATCGCGAAAGGATCGATAGCAATAACATTTTGAATATTTCCACTTCTAAAAATAGAGTTGTTCATTTTAACACCGTCAACCACCAACAACACTCTATTGGTAGCAAAACCTCTAATCATCGGGCTTCCGCCACCCAATTGACTTTTTTGAACGTAAACTTCCCCACTATTTGCTAATATGTCGCCAGTAGTTTGAGGATTGTTAAAGGCAATTTGTTGGGCAGAAATCAATGACATTTTCATTGGAACTTCATCTTTACCTTGTTCCCATTTGTTGGCAGAAACCACATATTCACCAAGATCAAACTTGCTTTTTGGCAAGTAAACCTGATATTCATTTTCTAAGATTGTTGCCATACTGATCCTAGTAACTTCATAACCCAATAGCCTGAAATTTACATAACCTTCACCATAAAAAATGCCATAAACAACTTGGCCTAAATGATTGGAATGCATTGATTTTGATAAATCATCAGAGTAAACTGACACCATTTCAATGGGTTCCAACGTTTGTTCGTCAACTACTTTTATCAATTGAGCAAAGCCGGTAACTGATGTGATGAAAATAAAAAATATGAAGAGGAATTGTTTTTTCAGCTGTTCTGTTTTAAGCGCAGTAAACTTATCAAAAATTGCGCCTAAAATGCCATTGGTATTTAGGTTTTAAAAATTAGAAACAATTACTCTTTACAATTGCAGAATTACCAGCTATAATAACCTAAACTTGTAAAAATTTCAGGAATTATAACAATGAAATCAATTAATATAAAAACCAAAGATGTAGATGTAAAAGTTGCTCACCTAATCAAGAAAAGGTGGAGTACACGTGCATTTTCAAACCAACAGATTAGCAACGAACAAATTGCAACTCTATTTGAGGCTACGCGCTGGACCGCAAGCAGCATGAACGAGCAACCCTGGAGTTATATTTATGCAAAGAAAGGTTCTGAAGCATACGACAAAATGGTTGATTGCATGATGGATGGAAACAAACCATGGGCTAAAAATGCATCTATTGTTGTTTTGAGTTTGGCTAAAAAGAACTTTGATTACAATGATTTCGACAATCGGCATTATTTGTATGACATTGGTGCAGCCAACACCACACTGCTGCTACAAGCTGCTGACATGGATATATATGGCCACCTAATTGGTGGTTTTGAAATGGAAAAAGCGGTCAAAGCATTTGAGGTTCCTGCAACTCTTGAGATTGCCTGCTTTATTTCTTTGGGCTTTTTGGATGATGCAGAAACGCTCGAAGAACCTTTTAAATCACGAGAGCTATCACCAAGACCAAGAAAAGAGATTAGCGAGTTTGCTTTTGAAGGAAAGTTGGGTTAATTGAAAGAAATCTTAACCCGTTTAACAGCGGTAAAATAAAGCAACAGGGTAGCTATCAACAAAATGTGTGTCACATCGTTTCTATCCAACCAAGGGTGAATGTTAATTTTTAAGCCTTGAAAAAAAGCAGATGGAATGGTTACCAGAATACTAAAAACAAAATATTTAAAATTAGAATCAAGTTTGTTAGAGTAGTAATATCCTAAAATACCGATAGAAGAAAATAAGCCTACAAAAGAGTTTGCGGCAGGAATAATGAGTCCTTTTTGTTCGTCAGCAGAAAAGTCGAAAGAGCTAAACATAACGACCATTGCAACCAAAACTACAATAGCTTTTATTTGAGAAATCGTTTTAAAAGTTGCTCGGAGTTTTGAATTGGGGTGTAAGCTTAACATAGCTTGTTCAGCTAAAAATACAGCAATAATATTTGAGAACCAACCAATATATTTGCCCTTTATACTCCAATAGTTGTACATCATGTGCCCTAAACCTCCGAAAAGAAAACTAACCCCAAATACCAGAAAAAACCAATGCCAGTATTTATAGAATGGTTCTTTAAAATCTAGCTTTTTAACTCGAAAACTTAAATAGAGAGAAAGAATAAAAACGATTCCATCACCAATCATAGCGTTAGGCTCAACTAAGTCTAAACCTAAAAACGTAAATTCAATTTTATCGAAATCTTCCCCTATCAGCATAAGCTACTCGCTTTGATCTTTGAATTTACTCAAGTTGGCAAGGATAATTCTTTCAACCAACCAAGGAGCAGCCCTTTGCATGTAATAATTGATTTTACCAAGAGCGGATAACACAGTAACATATTTACGAGCGCTAATGTTCTTTAAAATAGAACTCGCCACTTGTTCGGTAGATTGAACGTTGCGCTCTGATCTATCTTTAAGTACAACTTCACTACCATCAGAAGCAAGAGCAACTTTATTTTTTTCAATTTTCGTAACTGCAACATACACTAAACCAACATGCACCTTGTTTTGTTTTTCTTCAATTCTAATTGATTCGGTTATAGCCCGCAACGCCATTTTAGACGAGCTGTATGCTGAAAGTGTTGGCAAGCCTCTAATCCCTGCAAGGCTCGAAATAAAAACCACGCTTCCCTGCGATCTTCTTAAATGCGGTAGAGCATTAATGGTAGGGTAGATTTTACCCATTACATTAGCTTTAAAAACTGTTTCGTAAACACGAGGTGCTAAATCAGCGACATCACCACGCATCGATATGCCCACGTTGTTTATTAGAATATCTAGCTTACCAAAATGAGCAACAGCTTCATCAATCAAATTTTTTGCAACGACTTTATCCGATACATCTCCAACTATTGATAATACGTTCGGTGTTATAGTTTTAATGTGCCCTTCAACTTTTGCGAGTTTATCAGCATTACGACCATTGATTACCACTTTAGCGCCTTGCTTAGCAAGCGCTATGGCCGTTGCTTTGCCAATTCCTTGACTCGAGCCTGTTACGATTGCTATTTTGTCTTTAAAGCGCATCTTATTCTTTTTGGTAATTAATTTCAGGATGAAATTTTAATGCGGTAAAACTATTCGTTAAAGCTAATACAACATGAATTACAAACGCAATTAATAAACTACCTGATGCTAAAGTTAAAAGACAAAGAACCAAACCAAGTGGCGCAGCGCCTATTGTTTCATCCATTCCTTTCGGGATATGAGTGGCTGAATAAAGCGCAATGTTTACAGCTATTGCGGGCCAAACTCCCATATATTCAACCAATGGAAACAAAAGAACTCCTCTAAAAAGCACCTCATACCCGAGTAGATAAAGACTCCACCCAACAATGTTTAGAATGACCGTTTTTTGTGTCCATATTTTAGCCCTAATTTGGGGATAATTAACCAAGTTTTTGGCTTTTTGAGCGCTGAAATAAGTAATAGGCATTACCAATATTGCCAAACCAACAATCCAAGCAAGACTATAAGGTAATGTTGGCACTGATAAGATCAGGCCTAAGGATTCGAAAGTGTTAAAATCAGTGAAAAGGAAACAACCCAAAACAGGGAGCACACCCATGGTGACAAATCCAACTATTTTTGTGAAATAGATGTGTTTAACCGAAGCTATGTCAAAAGAATATTTAGCATAATATTTAGCTTTTATTCTTTCAGATTTTGAAATAAACCAGAAAACAGCAAACCCGATTAATGAAGTAATAATAGGGACGAATAAGTGAGTATCAGTAGTACTCCAAGCTAAATTAACCGAATTGTAGTCAAACATGGCTAGTTTTTATAATTGGCTGCAAAAGAAACAAATAAAGAAATACAATAACTTGTTAAACAAAGATTAACTTTACATGATGAGGAAAGAAAACTGAAAGGAAAAGCTTAAAACATTTAGTAGGCGTAAAATACATGTTCAACAAAAAACAAAACCCTTTTAACAGAAAGGGAATACTAAAATATAGAGACATCTTAAAGATGGTTGGTTGGAAAAGCCCGGAAAGTGAATTTTCACTCCCGGGTTTTTTTGGTCTAAACTTTTTTAACTAGCACTCTTTCACTCCGAAAATGCTAACTTAAAGTTTCTGTGAAGCCTCGAAGAGCGATTCAAACATTGAACAAAATCACTCAAATCAAAATTTAACGAATTGGTGACGTCTTCCTTTTGATAATTACGGTTAACACCCATGAAACCCTCATTTAATACTTCACAACTTTTTTAGAATACTTTAAACCCTTTTCATTAGTTAAAAGACAGAGGTAGACGCCTTTTCGGAAGTCATTAAAGTCGATTTTCCCTCCATTAAATTGCTTTATTTCTAAAATAAATTTTCCTGTGGCGTTAAGTATTTTTAAATTGACTAGTTCATTTACATCAATGTAAACATTAGCTGAAAAAGGGTTTGGGTAAATAGCTATATTACTTTGATAATTAATTCCATGTATACTAGCGCTAAAATGAACAGCGTGATTTATTGAAATTGTATCAGGATAATTACCACAATTGCTGGCAATAAGCGTTATTGTAAATAAGCCCGGAACTGAATAGGTATGGTTTGGGTTTTCATCAGTTGACGTATTTCCATCACCAAAATCCCACAAAAATTCATTTGAGTAATTAGATGTATTTGTAAAAGAGACAATGTGATTACCTGCGGTATCAGCAATGAGTTTCGAGATAGGGTTGAAGCTACCAACATTCCACTTTACAAAATCATCATATATCACAGCTTTTGCTACTGTTCTGATAATTTCCGCTTCGTGTGGAGGTAATCCTAAATCATCAGTAATCAAGGTTGGGTCTTTTCTTGTTAAAACACTAAAGAAAGAACACGCTGCAGCGTAGCTACCAGCGAGAGATGGATGACTTTCATCTGCCGAATACAATTCAATATCAGGTCGGTTGTCTCTCAAATAATGCCACAAAGCGCCAACCGGTGATAAGATGGCACTGTTAGCATTTGCCATGGTGGTATATCTCAAATTTAGCAAACTGTCCATTCCATCATAAGTGCAAACTGGCGGCCAGTTTGGGCAATTACCTGAGTCACCATTTTTCCTTCCCCAAGTCATGTAAAAAACTGTTTCAGCGCAAGGATTGTTGCTGTTAATCATCGAGTTTAATGCAACGGCATAGGGGTAAACATCTGTTTGAACTTGATTGGTCGGAAACGAAGGCAACTGGCTTTGCTCTTGTAAAACCACAAAGTCAAGGTCTCCTGCTTTTATCTTTTGAATGCTAGTGGCGTTCGTGGAGTGTAACTGCAAAGTGTATCCACCGGGTGTATTAGAAGCGTAATTTATTACGGTACCCGCTGAACTAGCTACATCGTGAACCATTTTGGGTAAATTATTAACACCGGTGTAACTGTTGCCTAAAAACAAAACATTAATAGTGTCTTTTTGGGTATAGCCAAACGATGAACTAATTATTAATGCTGTTAATAATAAAAGAGGTTTCATTTTTCGAATGTAGCTTTAATTTTTAATGCATTTACCTAACAAATCGGGCTGAGGTTGGTCGATGGAGAGGCCTTGAAGTCACTCAAACCAAACAGAAACATTGTTTAGCGCTTTACGTTTAATATTTGGCACGGCTACATCCTTTTTAGGATAGCCAATAGGGATTAATAAAAAGGGTTTTTCGTTTTCTGGACGTTTTAATATTTTGGAAAGAAAACTTAACGGACTTGGGGTGTGCGTTAAGGCAACTAAACCAGCATGATGTATTGCTGATATTAACATCCCGGTTGCCAAGCCAACAGATTCATTTACGTAATAGTGTTGTTGTTTTTTACCATTTTCCAAACCATAAGTTTGCTTAAAAACAACAATTAGCCAAGGAGCAATCTCTAAAAATGGTTTAATGTGGTCGGTTCCGAACTTCTCTAATTCTTTTACCCAACGCTCGCTCATGCGGCCATGGTAATTTTCAAACTCCTCTTCTTCGGCAGCTTTTCGTATTTCCGATTTTATTTTTGGATTGCTGATAGCACAAAAAGTCCAAGGTTGCTGGTTAGCGCCAGATGGAGCTGTAGCTGCAGCTTTTAGAATGTTCTCAATCACACTTTTATGAACAGGCCTGTCACTAAACTCCCGAACTGACCGTCTTTTATTCATAAATTCATAATTCACCGCGCTCCATGTATGTGTTTCATTTTCAGAATAATTAAGTGGTTTAAAGGGGATAAAATCTGAATTGTTCATGTGTTCAATTTAATACATTTAATTTTACAAAAAAAATCGATGAAAAGGATAGCGATTTTCGCATCGGGAACAGGCACCAATGCACGTGAAATAATTAAGTATTTCAAAAACTCCAACACTATTAAAGTTTGTTTGGTGGTTTGCAACAAACAAGAGGCAGGTGTTTTAAATATTGCTGATGAAAACGGAATTGCAAGTTTGCTTTTAACGACCAAGAGTGATTTTTCAGATCAAAATTTTGCACGAAACCTAAAACAGCACCACCAAATTGATTTAGTGGTGCTTGCCGGTTTTCTTTGGCTAATACCTTCTAATTTAATTGAAAATTTCCCAAATCAAATAGTCAACATTCACCCTGCACTGTTGCCAAATTATGGCGGCAAAGGAATGTATGGCGATAAAGTTCACAAAGCGGTAATCGCTAACGGTGAACCAGAAAGCGGAATCACGATTCACTATGTGAATGAAAATTATGATGAAGGGGCAATTATTGAGCAGTATAAAGTTCAATTAACCAGCGCCGATACGCCAGAATCTTTATCAAGTAAAATTCATAAATTAGAACACCAATACTTTCCTTTAACCATCCAAAAAGTTTTAGAAAGCTAGGTGTTAATTATTGAGGAAAGTCATATTGAAGCTTGTCTCGATGCTTACCTTTGAAAACTAAATCAAAGTCATGCCTATTTATCATTCATTAGGAAAGTTTCCACCTAAAAGACACACCACTTTCACAAAACCAGATGGTAGTTATTACTACGAACAACTGTTTGGTACAGTTGGTTTTGATGGAATGTCGTCGTTGTTGTATCACGAACAAAGGCCTACACAGGTAAAGGAAATTTTAGGAACTATAGACGTTGCCCCAAAAATTGCAGTTAAGAACAATTTAAAATCGTTGCGTTTAAAAGGATTTGAAGCCACTAAAACACCTGATTATTTAAAATCACGCAAAACGGTATTGGTAAATAGTGACTGCCAGATTGTTTTAGCAGCACCAACAAATAAAACGCAAAAGTACTTCTACAAAAATGCCGATTCGGATGAAATGATCTTCATCCATAAAGGATCCGGCAAGCTAAGAACCATTGTTGGCAATCTTGATTTTAGTTATGGTGATTATCTGATTATTCCAAGAGGAATGATTTATAAAATAGATTTTGATACTGATGAAAACAGACTTTTTATTGTTGAATCAAAATCACCAATTTACACACCAAAAAGCTACCGAAATTGGTTTGGTCAATTACTTGAACACTCACCTTTTTGCGAACGTGACATCAGAAAACCTTACGAATTAGAAACTAACAACGAAAGCGGTGAGTTCACTATTAAAATAAAAAAGCAAGATCAAATAACTGATTTTGTTTATGCTTCACATCCTTTTGATGTGGTTGGTTGGGATGGGTATAATTACCCCTATGCTTTTTCAATTCATAATTTTGAACCAATCACCGGGCGTATTCATTTGCCCCCACCAATTCATCAAACATTCGAAACCAATGCCTTTGTAGTTTGCTCTTTTGTGCCTCGTTTGTACGATTACCACCCTCAATCGGTTCCTGCGCCTTACAACCATTCTAACATTGATGCTGATGAGGTTCTGTATTATGTAGATGGCGATTTTATGAGTAGAAACGACATTGGACCAGGCCACATATCTTTACATCCAGCAGGGCTGCCTCATGGCCCACACCCAGGAGCAATGGAACGAAGCATTGGTAAAGTTAAAACCGATGAGTTGGCAGTAATGATTGATACATTTAAGCCGCTTATGGTAACTGAAGAAGCCCTTATGTTAACCGATGACACGTATTACCAATCGTGGTTAGAGCATTAAAATATTTACAATACAGAAATTAAAACACAAATTATGGCAACAAGTGATGGTTTAAAAAGTGTTGATTACGGAGTAGAAAAAATTTTCGAGGAAGCACAAGACTTCTTACCTTTATTAGGAACCGATTACGTTGAGTTTTATGTTGGTAACGCAAAGCAAGCAGCTCACTTTTATAAAACAGCTTTCGGTTTTCAATCGTGTGCATACAAAGGTCTAGAAACTGGCTGCACCGAATATGCATCTTATGTTCTAAAACAAGATAAAATCAGATTGGTTTTAACTACTCCTTTAAACTCAAAATCGCCAATAAACGAACATTTAGTTACACATGGTGATGGAGTAAAGTTTGTTGCCCTTTGGGTTGATGATGCAACTTCTGCTTGGACAGAAACGACATCAAGAGGCGCTAAATCGTTCATGGAGCCAACCGTCGAAAAAGACGAACACGGTGAGGTGATTAGAGCTGGAATCTATACTTATGGTGAAACCATACACATGTTTGTTGAGCGTAAAAATTACAACGGTGAATTTTTACCAGGCTACCAAAAATGGGAATCGGATTACAATCCAACCTCGGTAGGTCTAAAACTTATCGACCACATGGTAGGTAATGTAGGTTGGGGCGAAATGAATACTTGGGTGAAATGGTACGAAGACGTAATGGGCTTTGTAAATTTCCTTTCGTTTGACGACAAACAAATACACACCGAGTACTCTGCTTTAATGAGTAAAGTGATGAGTAACGGAAACGGCAGAATTAAATTCCCAATTAACGAACCAGCCAAAGGCAAAAAAAGATCTCAAATTGAAGAATACCTTTATTTTTATGAAGGCCCAGGTGTACAACACATCGCTGTTGCCACGGATGATATTCTTACAACGGTATCGAAATTGAGAGCGCGGGGAGTTGAGTTTTTATCAACACCTCCGGATGATTATTACAGGGCTGTTCCTCAAAGATTAGCAGACCACAACCATGAGTTAGCTGAAGATATTGAAAAGCTTAAAGCATTAGGTATAATGATCGATGCTGACGAAGAAGGCTATTTGCTTCAAATTTTCACCAAACCGGTAGAAGATAGACCTACGCTGTTTTTTGAAATTATTCAAAGAATGGGTGCGCGTGGTTTTGGTGCAGGTAACTTTAAAGCATTGTTTGAATCAATTGAGCGCGAGCAAGCAAAACGCGGAACACTTTAAATTAAAACGAAAAATCTCTTGGGGTTGACTCTATTGAGATGAAGAACAAAAAAGGCTAAATTTTCCAGTTTTAGCCTTTTTTTATTTTTACAGGCTGAAATTCAGCAGGTTAAATCAACATTTTGGCATTGAGCAGCTTAATATGTGGGCATGCTCATACACCCATTTTACGTTAGAAGATTTAAAAACCATCGCTGAAAAATGTAATGCTGCCAATTGCCCGGTAAATATTATTCAGATAATAGAGTAAGCTTAAAACGAAAAAGAAGAGGTTGGTTGTTCTTATCCTACCAGACTAGACCTCGTAGGCTTTTTTTCGCCAACCATTTCAATGCACGTTTCTGCTATTTGTTTGGGATTAAAACCCGCTTCGGTGTGCAGTTGCAATTGAGAGCCATGCTCGTAAATTTGATCTTTAATACCAAGTCTTTTTACCTCAGCAGAGTATCCGTGGTCGGCCATAAACTCAATAACAGCACTTCCCATACCACCTTGTATACAACCGTCTTCAACGGTTACAACTTTACTAAATTTAGCAAATACCTCGTGCAGCAAAGTTTCATCAATTGGCTTTACAAAACGCAGGTCGTAATGTGCGGCATTAATGCCTTTTTCTTTTAAAAGAGCGGAGCTTTCAGTAGCGTAATTTCCAATGTGACCAATGGTTAAAATGGCAATGTCTTCACCATTTTTAACTCTTGTTCCAGTGCCAACTTTAATTTCTTTTAGTGGTGTTTTCCACTCCGGCATCACCCCTTCGCCTCGAGGGTAACGAATAACCCAAGCTCCTTTGTTTTTCTCAAGTTGAGAAGTAAACATTAAATTTCTTAATTCTGATTCGTTCATCGGAGATGAAATAACCATATTGGGAACACACCTCATAAATGCAATATCATAAACGCCATGGTGTGTAGGTCCGTCAGCACCAGCAAAGCCAGCTCTATCCAAACAGAAAACAACGTGTAAGTCTTGAATTGCAACATCGTGAATTACTTGGTCGTAAGCACGCTGCATAAACGAGGAGTAGATGTTACAAAAAGGCAACAACCCTTGTGTAGCTAATCCAGCTGAAAAAGTTACAGCATGTTGCTCGGCAATTCCAACATCAAAAGCCCTGTCTGGCATTGCCTCCATCATAAATTTTAGCGAACAACCAGTAGGCATCGCAGGGGTAACACCCATTATTTTTTTGTTTTTCTCTGCAAGCTCAATAATGGTGTGCCCAAATACATCCTGATACTTTGGAGGTTGAGGGCTTTTAGGAGTGATTTTAATAATTTCTCCAGTTTCTTTATTAAAAATCCCAGGAGCATGCCAAGTTGTGGGAGACCCTTCTTCAGAGTATTTATAACCTTTACCCTTTTTGGTAAGACAATGTAAAATTTTGGGTCCAGGGATGTCTTTTAAATCTTTTAAAACCTTAACCAGATGGTTAACGTCATGGCCATCAATAGGGCCAAAATATCTAAAGTTTAACGATTCAAAAAGGTTTGACTGCTTAAGAAGAGTAGACTTAATTCCGTTCTCAATTTTTTGCACAATCTCTTGAGCATTGGGTCCGAATTTACTAATTTTCCCAAGCAAATTCCAAACTTCATCTTTTACCTTATTGTAAGTATGCGAAGTAGTAATATCTGTTAAATATTCTTTTAGCGCACCAACATTCGGATCAATCGACATGCAGTTGTCATTCAACACAACTAAAATGTTTGGCTTTTCATGGCCTGCATGGTTTAATGCTTCGAAAGCCATACCGGCAGTCATTGCACCATCACCAATTACTGCAATATGTTGCCTGTCTCTATCTAAATATCGGCTAGCAGTAGCCATTCCTACAGCTGCAGAAATTGACGTTGAGCTGTGCCCAACACCAATGGTATCGTATTCACTTTCTTTCCTTTTCGGGAAACCGCTAATACCTTTGTATTTTCTGTTGGTATGAAAAACCTCGCGTCTTCCGGTTAAAATTTTATGTCCGTAGGCTTGATGCCCAACATCCCAAACCAATTGGTCTTCAGGAGTATTGAAAACATAATGCAGTGCTACTGTTAATTCAACAACGCCTAAACTAGCGCCGAAATGACCACCTTTTTTTGATACAATGTCGATGATAAATTCGCGTAGTTCATCACTGATTTGTGCAAGGTTTTCTTCGTTGAATTTACGAAGATCTGCAGGAAATTCGATTTGACTTAAAAGTGGATATTCAGTGTTACTCATTTATCGATTTATCAACTCAGTCGCAAAGATAGGATTAAAATCATCTTCATAAATACACGCAACAGCCAATAATGTTCATCCGTTAATGTTAAAAGTTAAAGAATATGACACCCAACTGTCTAATTAATAAATCGTTTCTTGTATTTTTCGGCATCAATTGACAGAACATGATAAAATCACTTATTAATTGTTTTTTATTCGTTGCCGTTTTTTCAATTTCGGAAATTGGCAATGCTCAAACCGACTCCACAAATACGGTGAAGCAAGATTCGGTTTTAGAGGCTCAAAGCAATCAAAGTACAAGCTTGCTAGAAATTGCTGATTCGGTTAAGTTGGCTGATTCATTAGAGCAAATGAGTATTCAAAAGGAAATTGATAAACTACGCTCCAATGATTTAAAAAAGAAAGCGCAACTACAAGCAAGGCTCGATTCTTTAAAACATGAAAAACAGTTAAAAGAGGAAATAACAAAGCGAAAGATTGATTCACTAAAAGCCAATACCAAAGGTGTTCCCGTAGTTTTATATGAAGATACGCTGTTTTACATTTACAGTAAAATAGGCCCTTTTACTCCTAGGGAAAGAGCTCAGAGTATCCAGAACAAGCTTACTAAACTTGTTGAAAACAAGGGCTACAATGGAAGCAGGTTAATTGTTTTTGATGCAGATGACAGTCAAGAAATAATGCACGAGGATGTTATAATTCTTACTTTAACAAAAGAAGATTCGTTTTGGCTTGATGGCGACCCAAATGAGATTGCTAACGCTTATGTAGAATCAATAAACGCAACAATAACTGAGTATCAAGAAAGCAATGGCATTTTGCAAACCGTACTCCGATTAATAGCCTTGTTGTTGGTTATAATAATCTTCTCATTAATGGTGAAGTACTTAAACAAAGGCTTCACTAGGTTTAATGATTGGGTTAAAAACAAGCTCGAACACTATTTAACTGGTATTAAAATTAAAGAATACGAAATCATAACCGCAACAACAGAAATGGATATTCTTAATTGGTTGCTGAAAATTTTGAAATGGGCATTAATTGTTTTTACAGTTTATTTATCGCTGCCGATAATATTCAGTATTTTCCCTTCGACTGAGGGTATTTCAAGAAAACTAATCAGCTATGTAACTGACCCTCTGCTAAGCTTTATAAAAGCCATCGTTGGGTATATACCTGAGATGATAACTATTATGGTAATTGTTGCAATTACACGATATGTAGTTCAGATTCTGAAGTTTATGGCCGAACAAATTGAAAGCGGTAAATTGGAGTTTCCTGGATTTTACTCTGATTGGGCAAAGCCAACTTTTAATTTGCTTAGGGTGTTGCTTTACGCCTTCTCTTTTGTGATGATATTTCCTTATTTACCTGGTAGCGATTCTCCGGTTTTTCGTGGAGTTAGTGTTTTCTTAGGCGTATTGTTTTCATTGGGCTCTTCATCTGCTATTGGTAATCTTGTTGCTGGATTAGTGATTACTTATATGCGGCCTTTTAAAATAGGCGACAGAGTTAAAATTGGTGAAGTTACGGGAGAGATAATAGAAAAAACAATGTTGGTTACACGTTTAAGAACCATTAAAAATGAGGACATTACTATTCCAAATGCTTCTATCTTAAACGGACATACCATCAACTATTCAACGCCTTCAGAAGAAACACAAGGCTTAATTTTACATACAACCGTAACCTTAGGCTATGATGTGCCTTGGAAATTAGTACATGAAGTTTTAATAGCCGCTGCGATTAAAATTGAAGAAGTTAAAAAGAAACCAAAACCGTTTGTATTACAAACTAGCCTGGATGATTTTTATGTAAGCTATCAAGTTAACCTTTATACCAAGTTTCCGGAAAAGTCGGCAGTAATCTATTCGAATTTGCATGCAAACATTCAAGACGGTTGCAACGAAGCAGGAATTGAAATACTCTCGCCACATTACAGGGCTGCACGCGATGGTAACATGACCTCAATACCAGAAAATTATTTACCTAAAGATTACGAAGCCCCCTCGTTTAGCGTGAAACAGAAAAAGGAAAACTAGAGTATAAATTAGCCCAAGCTATTGTACGATCAACTTACCACTAACGTGGCTGGCGCCTTTGGTAATTAGAATAAAATAAACACCTGTTTTATAAGTTGAAACATCAATTAGAGCTTGGTTTGATTCATGAGGAACAACCAGTTGTTCAACGTTTTCACCTTCTATGTTTTTAATAAAAAGTGTTCCGCCGGATAGCGCGTCGCTAAATATAATTTTTGTTGCGCCATCTTGCGTCGGGTTAGGGTAGACTGTCAACTTTAATAGATCGTTTTGGTTTAACTCAACTACTGAAGTGGTGTCTTTTGGAGGTGCTGTAAATTTAATTCCTTCTCCTTTTAGGTAGAAAGAAACTCCACCAGGAAATTCACCAATAACAATATCAGCAATTGAATCGTGGTTAACCTCGCCAACTGAAATAGAACTACGGTAAGTTCCTGTATAAATAGAATCAATCAAATTGAAGTTACCGCTTAGGTTTCCGTCAATATCATCGTAAATAAATATTTTGCCTTCTTCGGTTGATACAAACAACACCCATTTTTCAGAACCATCAAATCCCTCAACTCTAGTTAAAGAATCTAGTTTTATAGCTTGTGGTGATGTATAGCCTGTTCCAATAAAACCGACATGATTAATACTACCAAAGTTGGTTTTTAAATCGGGTTTAGCAAAAGCAGCCTGTGCTTTGGTTCCCGCATTTTTAATAAAGTTTAATGTTCCGTTACGTTCGCCAATTAGTAAATCCAATGTTCCGTCTTCATTTAAGTCAACCAATTGAGGTGCGCTAAATTGCCCAACATCAATGCTGTCCAACCCGTAAAGCAATCCTTTAGAAAATACCGCAGGGCCAGAGCCGCCTGTGTTTTCATAATAATGCATTTTACCTGTGTAGTTTCCGATAACCATATCTTGGTCTCCATCATCATCCATATCGCCAAAGGTTGGGTAAATACCCAGGTAATTTTCTACAGAAAGGTTCATGTAATCGGTAGAAACCAATTCAAATTTAGGATACGATGAGTCGCCAATGTTTTCATAATAAGCCAAAGAACTTAACTCCGTTCCTGAGCTTTGCCAGTAACCGTAGTTGCCTATAATTAAATCTTGTAAGCCATCGTTGTTGGCATCAAAAAACACAGGATGAGCCTCTGTTCCAACATCTACCATTTGGTCAACTAAAAAAGAGCTAGTTGATTTTTCAAAAACGGGGCTAATGTTCGTTCCGGTGTTTTCGTACAACCAAACGTTGTTAATGTTTTCGCCATTTGAAGAGGTGTTTGGAGCGGTAATTAATTCTTTAACAGAATCGTTGTCAATATCTAAATAGAACATCCCAGGAAAGATAAAGAGGTCAACCGGCACATCGTAATTTGGGAAAGTGGTGTCTTGACCTGCCATAACCGCATGAGTGCTATCGCCTGTGTTAAAAAGAGCCAATACTTCGTTGCAGCTTATATCACTAAGTAATAAATCTTTGTCATAGTCGCCATCTAAATCGATGGTAAGCATATTTGAACCAGAATGACGAGAGCCACTTGGACCATTAACTACTGAGCCTGTTCCGCCTTTACAGGTATACCCAAAGGTTACGGTACATGAAGTGGAATTTTCAATGAATTCGCCCCAGCATCCTGAAACATATTCGAAAGCGATGGTATCAAGGTTTCCTAATTCAACCGCTAAATTTTTATGATATTCTACCACGGTGCCCCAAACTCCAAAGTTCACTATGTCAAGGTCGCCGTCGTAATCAATGTCATCAATTGACGGAATATCACCAGGTAATACATAGATGTTTGAATTAAAGTTTCCGAAATAATCAGAAGTAGTGTAATCTACATAGCCAATGCTAGTGTGGAAGAAATAGTCAACCTTCGAAAACGCCAAACAAGTTGAGCTGTCACCAACATTCAAATAAATTTCTAAGCTAGGGCTTTTTAAAGCTACAATGTCCATCTTTCCATCGTTATTAAAGTCTCGAAGTATTGCCATATCTTTAAGAACAGGAAAGTTTTTTTGGTATTCTGGCGCGTATTTGTAATCTGGTTTTCCTGCTTCTCCGTGGTTTAAAAAGGTTTTTATGGTAAACCCATTACGTTCAAAAACAAACAGGTCGTTTAGACCATCACAGTTTAAATCAATCTCAGAAAATTCTGGTGAGTTAAACCCACCCGCAGTGCCTAAATCAAGCAGGGTTCCATTATGAACAAAGGGTATTGAATCAAACAAGCCAAAATCGAAAGTCTCGAATTTTGCACTTTGTGGCAGTGCGGTACCAGTTTTATTAAATTGCGATTGCCCGAATGATACTTGTGCCACAAAAAGTAAAAGAAGGAAAGATAGGGTATGATAAATAACTTTCATGATGCGCAAAGGTAAGGTGGTTTAAAAGAAGGTTCAAATTTAAACTTAAACAATCCTTCAGGTTATACTAAAAATCAAAATTTTTAATCGAACGTATACCATTTTTAACCAATTTACGTTGGTTGATAATTGATACATTTGCGCAAATTCAAAAAATGAGAATTACAGGATTATTATTATTGACGTTGGTTTTTACAAAGTTTGCTTTTAGCCAAGCTGCGCAAACTGTCCCAACCGAACCAATCAAAACTGTTGAGCCAATAAAAATACAAAAGCAAGACATACTTATGTTTCAATACCAATTTGATGGCTTTCTTGACTTTCCTGATTCAATAAAATATAGCCCTTTAAGTAGAGGTGGAGGAGTACAATTAATGTACGATCATTTTTTGAGCAGAGACGGACGTTTTTCAATTGGAGTAGGGCTCGGATTTGCAACACATAATTTTTTCGCAAAAGCGGTATACCCAACTACATACGATTCGTTAGGAAGAGGAATTGGAAGTGTAGTTCCAATCCAGAATGCTGACACCGTTAAAAAACAAAAATTAGCAACTAACTTTTTTGATTTTCCTATTGAGTTTAGATTCCGAACAATGCCAAATGAAAAAGGACACAGTTGGAAGTTTGGTTTAGGCGCCAAAATTGGTTACCGAACAAACATTTACACCAAAACGGTAATGGACAATGGAGACAAGTTTAAGAGTTACATTTTAAAGCCAATAAGTAGATCACGTTATGGGGTTACTGCTCGTGTTGGTTTTGGTAAAATGAGTGTTTTTGGATATTATTCCATTAGCAAACTGTTTTACCAAGACCGCGGTACTGAGCTTACACCATATTCTATTGGGATAAACTTAGCGTTGTTTTAAACGCTCGAACTTTCCATTACCCAAGACGGTAATAAACCACTAAAAACTCTGAGAAAAACCCAACCAACCCTCCTAATAAGAGCTGAAAATTAGTGTGCTTTTGCATTGATATCCTTGAAGCACCAACAATGCCGGTGATAATTGATAGAACAATAAGTAGAAACAGAATGTTGATGTTTAACAGCAATCCTATCGCGGCAAACGCACCAACAACACCTGCTATGCCCACCATGTGAATACTTATTTTACTAATAAAGTTCACCCCTAAACTAACAATAACCGATAGCGCTGCTCCTAACATTAAAGAGTTTAGAACTGGAGGTAAGTTTGCTCGGCGCAGCAGGTAATAGGTAAATGAGTAAAAGAAAAAAGCCAAAACAAAAGGTAGTAATCTTTCTTTTTGAACGTCTAAAAAAATGGACTGAATGTACTTGCGCTTTACCAATAAAACAACAAACAACACAGGAAAAATAAAGGTGTTCATAAACACCAAGCCCATAATGAGCCATTTCATCTCAGCAGGCAAAGTAAAGGTTAAGTAGCTGTTTACTTGAAACAGTAAAACAACGCTTAATGTTGGCATTAAAAGAGGGTGAAAAAACGCAGAGACAAACTGTGCAAATGACCGGTTCATTTTATATTTCTTTACGAAGGCGCGCTACCGGGACGTTCAATTGCTCACGGTATTTAGCTACGGTTCTACGCGCAATGTTGTAGCCTTTTTCTTTTAGGCACGTAGTTAATTTTTCGTCGGTAAGTGGTTTGCGTTTTTCTTCACTGCTAATCAAGCCTTGCAAAATTTTCTTAACCTCACGGGTTGACACCTCTTCGCCATCAGTAGTTGAAAGCGATTCAGAGAAGAAATATTTTAATAGATAGGTTCCGTAAGGCGTTTGAATGTACTTGCTGTTTGCAACGCGCGAAACCGTTGAGATATCCATATCAATCTTTTCGGCGATGTCTTTTAAAATCATCGGCTTAAGATTGGTTTCGTCGCCATCAAGAAAAAACTCACGTTGGTACTCAAGTATTGCGCTAATGGTAATGAGCAAAGTATTTTGACGCTGCTTAATCGCATCAATAAACCATTTTGCTGAATCAAGCTTTTGCTTGATAAATACCATAGCATCTTTTTGTGACTTGCTAACTTGACCTTTTTGCTCAGAATAGCCTTTGATCATGTCTTTGTAATCGCGACTAACTTTTAGATCGGGGGCATTACGGCTGTTTAAAGTCAATTCAAATTGACCGTCAGTAACATTGAATAAAAAATCAGGAACAATGTGTTCAATTGGCTTTTCGCCTGCACTTGAAGTGTTGCCTGGTTTAGGGTTGAGTTTTAGAATTTCATCAATAGCAAGCTTTAAATGCTCTTCTTCTAACTCTAATTTTTCAATTATTTTTTTATAGTGCTTTTTAGTAAAGGCATCGAAGTTTTTTTCAAGAATCTTTTCGGCAGTCATCAACTCTACTGTTTTGTTGAGTTCAAGTTTTCGTCGAAGTTGAATCAGCAAACATTCTTTTAGTCCTCTTGCTCCAACCCCTGGAGGATCAAAAGTTTGAATCATAAGAAGAACCACTTCTAGGTCTTCGGCAGATGTTTTTATATTTTGAGAAAATGCCAAATCATCAACAACTGATTCAAGCTCTCTTCGTAAGTATCCCGATTCGTCCAGACTACCAATTAAATGTATGGCTAATGTAAATTGCGTTTCTGATAGGTAAAGTTCAGCAACCTGATCTTCTAATCTGTCTCTAAACGATTTACCAACTGAAATGGGAATCGATCGATCTTCATCATCTGCACCTTTATTGCGAATAGAATATTTGTAATCGGGTATATCATCATCGCTCATGTACTCCGAAAAATCGAATTCTTTTTCTGCTTCGGTTTGTTCTACAGGCTCGTCGTAATCGTCTTCTGAGTTGTCTTTTCCTTCCGTTTCATGACCTTCGTCAAGAGCAGGGTTGCTTTCTAATTCATCTTTAATTCTAGCCTCAAGCGCAACCGTAGGTAGTTGCAGCATTTTCATTAACTGAATTTGCTGTGGCGATAATTTTTGTAAAAGCTTTTGTTGTAAACTTTGCTTTAGCATAGGGGTAAAGAACGTAAATTTCGGGGTTCTATTTACTCCTCAACCAATTTATTTTTGAACGAAAATTCTATTTCACAATCGTTTAAAACTCAGCATTTTTTGGTGTTCTCGGAAAAGGAATCACATCTCTTACGTTGCTCATACCAGTTAAGAACATCATTAAACGCTCAAAGCCAAGCCCAAAACCTGCGTGTGGTGCAGTCCCAAATTTTCGGGTTTCTAAGTACCACCAAAGTTCTTTTTCGTCAACATCAAACGTTGCCATTTTTTCTTTCAGTACATCCAAACGCTCTTCACGTTGCGCTCCTCCAACAATTTCGCCAATACCAGGAAACAAAACATCCATGGCTGCAACCGTTTTGTTGTCGTCGTTTTGGCGCATGTAAAAGGCTTTTATTTCTTTCGGGTAATCATAAAGAATAACGGGTTTTTTGAACTCTTTCTCTACCAAATATCGCTCGTGCTCGCTCTGTAAATCTGCTCCCCATTCATTAATTAAGAATTTGAATTTTTTCTTTTTATTGGGTTTGCTGTTTCTTAAAATGTTGAATGCTTCGGTGTAAGACAATCGCTGAAACGGATTATCTAAAACAAACTTTAAACTATCGGTTAAACTCATAGCACTGCGCTCGGCTTGTGGCATGTCTTTTTCAGCATCCAATCTGCGTTGTTCTAAAAAGGCCAAATCATCTGGGCATGTTTCCATTACATGTTTAATACAGTATTTTAGAAAGTCTTCCGCCAAATCCATATTATCGGTAAGGTTGGCAAAAGCAATCTCAGGTTCAATCATCCAAAACTCAGCAAGGTGGCGTGAGGTGTTCGAGTTTTCTGCTCTAAAAGTTGGGCCAAAAGTGTATACTTTAGACAACGCCAAAGCACCCAATTCTGCCTCTAGCTGACCAGAAACCGTAAGGTTGGTGGCTTTACCAAAAAAGTCTTGTGTATCGTCAATTTTACCTTCTTCGTTGCGTGGTGGGTTTTCCAAATCGTGGGTAGTAACACGAAACATTTCGCCTGCACCTTCAGCATCAGAGCCAGTAACTACAGGCGTATGCATGTAAAAAAAGTTGTTGTCGTTAAAGTATTTGTGAATAGCAAAAGACAAGTGGTGGCGAACCCTCAAAATAGCCCCAAACGTATTGGTGCGAGGGCGTAAATGAGCGTTTTCTCTCAAGAACTCAAGCGAGTGTTTTTTAGGTTGTAAAGGGTATTCCTCGGGGTTGGCATCGCCTAAAATGGCAATGTTTTCTACAACAATTTCAACCGATTGGCCTTTACCTAACGATTCAACCAATTTACCTGTAATTTTTACGGCAGCACCGGTGGTAATTCGTTTAATAAGTTCAGGGTCTATAGTGTCAAAATCAACCACACATTGTATGGTTTTAATGGTAGAACCATCGCTTAGCGCAATAAAACGATTACTTCTAAAGGTTCGAACCCATCCGTTTACGGTTACTGTAGCGTTTAATTCTCCGCTTTTAATTAGCTGTGCAATTTGCATAACAAATACTTAATTTTTTAGGGGGCAAAAGTAGTTATTCAAATTCATCTGTTTTTGCTCTTTGATTAAAAAACTAGCCTCAAGAGCTATCAATCTCAACGTTGCTTATCATCCAGTGCGCAGTCGAAGGACAGATATGTAAATTTCCGGATGCTCAAGACCCAAAGTATTATTTCCTCTCATCGAACAGAATCAACTCTGAGGAGGTTCAGCTTGTCGAAACTCCGTTATGTTTTATCAAAACCCCCTTTCATTTTTCTCCAACCATCGAAATCCACCTTTCCGCGGGGAAGGAGCAGCTTTGCTTTTAGGGTTGCGAGCAAAGCATGAAAACCAACAACCAATCCCACCATTTCACCATTCACTATCTCATCGGAAACTATTTTTAGGAAAAACGTTTCCGATGTGAAAGATGTTTTTATTTTTGCCGCTTCAATGGATAAACAAGACGAAATACTAATTAGCTGCTCAACCCAGTTTAAACGCTATGGAATCAAAACATTGACCATGGACGACCTTGCTCGCAATCAAGGCATATCCAAAAAAACCCTTTACAAGTATTATAAAGACAAGAACGACCTGGTGGTTAAAAGTGTTGAGTACAACATTCTGCTTGACCGAAACCTAATGCTAAATTGCTGTAATCAAAACATGAATGCTATCGAAGAAAATTATTTCGTGAGCAACATGATTTTGCAGCAATTAACCGAAACCAATGCTTCTTTTTGGTACGACTTAGAACGCTACCATCCAAAAGCAATGGCTGTGATGAACAATCACATGAGGGTTGACGTTTTTAAGTATCTCTGCGATAACTTAAAACGAGGCATTGAAGAAGGACACTACCGCAGCAACATTAAAATACCAATAATAGCCGACACGTACTTAAGCAAGTTAGGAGTAATGTTTGAGCCTGAGTATTACAGTGCTAGCGACTATTCATTCTCAGATGTGTATCAGGAAATATTTAGATACCACATTAGAGGTATTGCCAGCGATAAAGGAATAATTGTATTAAAAGAAAAATTAAATAGAGAAAACCTCAAATCAGATGATTTTTAGAAGGAGATTATTATTAACTGCTTTGGCCGCATTTTTAGTAAGTGCAACCATTGCCAAGGAAGGCTCAACAAGTGCTTTTAGCTTGAACGACGCTAAGGCTTATGCTATAGAAAATAGCTACATGGCAAAAAATGCTGTACGTGATGTTGAAATAGCAAAACGTAAAATAAAAGAAACCGCTGCCATTGGTTTACCCCAGGTAAACGGAACAGTAGATTTTCAAAATTTTATCGAAATCCCAACCAGTCTGGTTCCCTCAAATGCGTTTAATCCAGCTGCTCCGGCAGATGAGTTTACTGCCTTGCAATTCGGAACCGACTACAACATTACAGCAGGTTTATCAGTATCACAATTAATTTTTGATGGTTCGTACATTGTTGCTTTACAAGCAACAAGAACGTATTTAGAGTTATCTAAGAACGCCAAAGAAAAAACCGAAATAGAAATTGCGTCAGGCATTACCAGTACTTACGGAATGGTTTTAATTGCTGAAAAAAACTTAACTATTTTGGAGGGCAACATCACCAACTTAGATAAGATGCTAAGCGATACCAAAGCACTATATGAAAATGGATTTGCTGAAGAGCAAGATGTAGAGCAGTTACGTTTCAGTTTGGGGAATCTTAAAAACACCCAAAACGCAACAAAAAAGCAAATTGAAGTAGCTTACAACCTATTGAAATTTCAAATGGGAATACCCATTGAAGATGAAATAACGTTAACCGACAACCTTGAAATACTTCTTGGTGCTGCTGCTTTTGGCGAAGGTTTAGGTCAAGAGGTTAATGTGGAAAATCACATTGATTATAAAATGTCTTTAACAAGCTTAGTCAATCAAGAGCTGATGCTTAAAAACTCAAAAGCAGGTTTCTTACCATCGCTTTCCGGTTTTTTCAACTACCAATCAAGCTATTTGGGCAACGACCTTGATTTTGCAAACAACTCCTGGTACCCAACAAGTTTGTGGGGCTTGTCATTAAAAGTTCCCATCTTTTCAAGTTTAATGAAACACCAACAGGTGCAACAAAGCAAGCTTGAGCTCGAAAAAACACAAAACAATTTGGAGCTTACCAAATACAACTTAACAGTAGAAGCAATGAATGCTCAAATTGAATATACCAACAATGTAAACGCTATGAACCTTCAAAAAGAAAACGTTCGTTTGGCAGATAAAATAGCAAAGAACACTGAAATTAAATTTGTTGAAGGTATGGCGTCGAGTTTAGAATTAACCCAAGCTCAAACCCAACAACTTTCAGCTCAAGGCGCCTATATAAGCGCCATGTTTAACGTAATAAATGCAAAAACTAAGCTTGAAAAAGCCTTAGGAACCAAATAACAAATCAAAAAATGAAAAATCTATTTTTAATATTATTAGTAATCGGAGTTGCATCATGTTCAACAGAAGTTGTAAACACCGATCGTTTGTCGCAGCTTAGTTCTGAAAAGGATTCCCTTATTAACTCTAAAAATGATATAACGGCAAAACTTGCCGAAATCGAACTAGAATTAAGTAGCCTTGATACCAACAAAAAATTCACCTTGGTAAGAACTGAAAAACCAGAAGTAAAACGATTTGATCATTACTTTACTGTTCATGGTATTGCCCAAACAGATCAAAACATAACTATAAATGCTCAGGCGCAAGGTCAAGTGGATGTTATAAAAGTTAAAGAAGGCGATAAGGTCTTTAAAGGCCAAACAATAGCAGTGCAAAATACTGACATATTAAAGAAAAACCTTAACGAACTAGAAACAAGGTTAAACCTAGCACAAACAGTTTTTGAAAGACAAGAAAAACTTTGGAAACAAAAGGTCGGTTCTGAAATGCAGTTTCTACAAGCAAAAAACAACCGTGATGCATTAAAAAACTCAATGCAAACATTGCAAGAGCAAATCGAAATGGCAAATATAATAGCGCCATTTGCAGGTATTGTTGACGAGGTTTTTGCTAAAGAAGGCGAATTACCAAATCCCGGTATTGGAATCATTCGGTTAATCAACCTTGATAAGATGTACATAGAGGCTGATGTGTCAGAAAAAATGCTAAGCAAAATAAATGTTGGAGACAAAGTAAATGTTCGTTTTCCTTCAATCGATTATTACGTTGAGTCAACTATTAAAAGAATGGGAAATTTTATAAACCCAAACAACCGAACATTTAAAATGGTTGTCGACGTAACAAACAATAACGGTAATTTAAAACCAAACCTTTTAGCAGAAATCGACGTTATTGATTTCACTGCTGATTCAGCAGTGGTAGTGCCTAGTAATTTATTGTTACAAGGCTCAGGAGGTAAAAATTATGTATTCGTAGCAACAAATAACAATGGGGTAGTTGAGGCTGTTAAAAAAGCAGTTGAAATTAAAATGTCATTTAAACAAGAATCATTAATAGCTTCAGGAATTAAGGCCAATGACAACATTATTTCTAAAGGAGCAAGAAGCATCAAGGATGGAGAAACTATTGAAATTTCAAACAATTAATAATGAAAAAAACGACCCAATTAAAGGAGTTTTTTCTCTCCTCCGCATCCATTAAAAACCGCACAACGGTTTTTGTGATTATTGCGCTGATTTTAATTAGTGGAATATCAAGCTATATTTCTATGCCCCGCGAAAGTTTTCCGGAGGTTGTTATTCCACAGATTTACATCGGCACACCCTATCCAGGCAACTCCGCTGCTGATATCGAAAAACTTATTACGCGTCCTTTAGAGAAAGAAATAAAAGGAATTACCGGTATTGATAAGATAACATCTACATCGGTACAAGGTTATTCAACAATTTTTATTGAGTTCGATTTTAGTGTAAGTGTTGAAGAGGCTTTAAGAAAAGTAAAAGACAAAGTTGATGCAGCTAAATCAGACCCTGATTTCCCAACTGATTTACCTGCAGATCCAAACATTTTTGAAATGAACATTTCAGAAATGGCTCCAGTATTAAATATCAATCTATCGGGCGACTACTCTATTGAGCAGCTTAACGAATATGCTGAGTTTCTAGAAGATAAAATAGAAACGCTTCCCGAAATTACCGAAGTTGATATTCGAGGAGTACAAAAGAAAGAGATGAAAATTAATGTTGACCTCATTAAAATGGAGTCTCTTGAAATTAGTTTTAACGACATCTCAAATGCTATTCGTTCTGAAAACATGTCAATTTCCGGTGGTGATATTATTTCCAATGGAATACGCCGCACGGTAAGTGTTAATGGTGAGTTTCGAGATGTTGCAGACATTGAGGAAGTGATCGTTAAAATGCAAAAACAAGAGATTGTTTATTTAAAGGATATTGCTGAAGTTGTTTTTGAAGAAGAAGAAAAAAGAAGTTATGCACGTGAGTATGGCAAATCTGTGGTAATGGTTGACGTTAAAAAGCGTGCAGGTAAAAACTTGATTGATGCTTCTGATAAAATCAATGTAATCTTAGCTGATGCGAAGGCAAATTTATTTCCTTCTGATTTAACAGTAACCCTTACGAACGACCAAAGTAAAAACACCAGAACAATGGTAAGTGAGCTGGAAAACTCCATCATTTTTGGAGTACTTCTAGTGGTATTGGTACTGCTGTTTTTCTTAGGTGTTAGAAACGCATTGTTTGTTGGAGTTGCTATTCCGCTAAGTATGTTCATGGCATTTATGATACTTAGCGCGATGGGTGTAACACTTAATATGATGGTGTTGTTCTCGTTAATCTTAGCACTTGGAATGTTGGTGGACAACGGAATTGTGGTCGTCGAGAACATTTACCGACTTATGGACGAAGGTTACGAGCCTTTTGATGCTGCAAAATACGGCGTTGGTGAGGTTGCTTGGCCAATTATATCATCAACTGCCACTACGTTAGCAGCATTTTTACCATTGGCATTTTGGCCAGGTATGATGGGGCAGTTTATGAAATTCTTACCTATAACACTTATCATTGTTTTAGGCTCTTCTTTGTTTGTTGCTTTAGTTGTAAACCCTGTATTAACAGCGCTTTACATGAAAGTAAAAGAAGAGAAACCAAACTTGCGTAAACTGTTTACAAGCTCGTCAATTATTATGATTGTTGGTGTTTTGTTCTTAGTAATGGAAGTAACCTGGTTAGGTAACTTGATCATCATCTTTGGCGTTTTCGGTTTGTTAAACCATTTTATTTTAACACCAGCTACATCCTTTTTTAACGGTGTTTTATTGCCTTGGTTGGATGGCATTTACCATAAGTTTTTAAGCTTTGCATTACAAGGGTACTGGCCAATTGCGTTTTTATTTGGAACCTTTGGATTTTTAATATTTAGTGGTTTATTGATGGGCGTTTTCCCCCCAAAAGTTATTTTCTTTCCAGAAGGGCAACCGCAATACCTAAACATTTTTATTGAAGCACCCATTGGAACCGACATTGAAGAAACCAATGATATTACCAAGAAATTAGAGGCAAGAATATTTAACTATGTCAAAAAATTTGATGAGCAAGTTGTTGTTGACGGTAAAGAGCTTACTAAAAACTTTTTAGTTGAGTCTGTTATTGCACAGGTTGGAGAAGGAACTTCAGATCCATCTCAAGGAGCATCATTTAACAACACCCCTCACAAAGCGCGTATTACAGTTTCGTTTGTTGAATTTAAATACCGCAGAGGCGAAAACACAAGCGATGTATTGGCAGAGGTAAGAAAACTTGTTCAAGGCATACCTGGCATTGAAGTAGTGGTAGACAAAAACCAAAACGGACCACCACAAGGTAAGCCTGTAAACATTGAAATATCAGGTGACGACTATGAAAATTTAATCGCTCAAGCAGAAAAAATCAAGGGCTTTATTGAGAAAAATAACATTGGTGGAATTGAAGAGCTAAAGTTGGATGTGGAATTAGGAAAACCTGAAATGCCAATCACTCTTGATAGAAGAAAAGCAAGAAGGTTAAACCTGTCTACTTCTCAAATTGGGCAGCAATTAAGAACGTCACTTTTTGGATTGGAAGTTTCTACGTACAAAGAGGGTGAAGACGACTACCCTATTATGTTGCGTTTAGCTGATGAGTATAGATACGATGAAGAAAGCCTAATGAGTCAAAGCATCACCTTTAGAGATCAAATGACAGGTAAAATTAGACAAGTGCCTTTAAATGCTGTCGCTACCGCCGAAAAGCAATCAACCTTTAGCCAGGTAAAACGTAAAAATTTAAACAGAATTATTACCATTTCTTCAAATGTTTTGGATGGCTACAATGCCAATGAGGTAGTTGCTGAGATTAAAGAAACACTTAAGGATTTTGCTTTACCTGAAGAAAACACGTTGAATTTTACAGGTCAGCAAGAGGAACAGGCAAAAGAGATGGCATTTTTAAGCTCTGCCTTAATGATTGCTATATTTATGATTTTCTTGATCTTGGTATCACAGTTTAATTCAGCATCAACGCCTTTAATTATTGTACTTTCAGTAGTTTTTAGTTTAATTGGTGTGTTTATAGGGCTGGTTACTTTCCGCATGGATTTCATCGTTATTATGACCATGATTGGTATTATTTCGTTAGCAGGAATCGTTGTAAATAATGCAATTGTATTGATTGACTACACCAAACTATTAATGGAGCGTCGTAAGGAAGACCTAGGGTTAACTGAAGATCAAAATTTATCAGTTCCTGATGTAATTGATTGTTTGGTAAACGGCGGTAAAACACGTTTACGTCCGGTACTTTTAACGGCTATTACAACCATATTAGGTTTGGTGCCTTTGGCAACTGGGTTTAATGTTGATTTTGTTGGTCTTTTAAACGACTACGATCCAAATATATTTATGGGTGGTGACAACGTTATGTTTTGGGGGCCGATGAGCTGGACAGTAATCTTCGGGTTAACCTTTGCTACTTTTTTAACCTTGGTTATTGTACCAGTAATGCTTTATTTACTTACTCGTTTTAAGTACAAGTATTTTAGTAAAGCTTAAACTTTGAATAAAATTATCAAGGAGTGCCACGCTGAGTTAATCTAAGTATGGTTCTTTTTGTTTTGCTCTTTCCCTGCAGGTAGTTTTAGCGCAATGATGGGAGGGGGATTTAATTTTGAAAAGGCATTGAAAAGAGTCAAGTTTGAGCTCGCTGTGCTTGTCGAGGCTCCATCATACTTCCTCGCAAAGCTAAATAACAAGATTATTTGGCTGTCGAGCGCAACCAATACACCAAACCACAAATCAATCTAATTTCCTTTTCTCCTCAAAAAACTGCCTCAGAATTTTACCGCAAGGCTCAATTAAAACACCAGTGGATAGTTCCGTTTTTTTGTGAAGTATACTCTCATCAACCATAGTAAAACCTCTTTTAGCATCAAAGGCACCGAAAATCACTCTTTTTGGGCGAGCCCAAGCCAAAGCACCGGCGCACATAACACAAGGCTCAAGTGTTACATAAAAGGCGCATTGATCAAGGTATTTTCCATTAATATAATTGGCAGCAGAAGTAATAGCCTGCATTTCTGCGTGAGCAGTAACATCGTTTAAGCGTTGTGTGTAATTGTGAGCACGTGCAATAATTTGCTTTTTGTAAACCACCACAACACCAACCGGAACCTCATCTTCAGCAAAAGCCTTTTGTGCTTCGCGTAAGGCTTGATTCATAAAATACTCATCAGAAAAAGGTTCTATCTCCATAAAACAAAGAAAACATTTCTCTAATCAATACCTAGTCACCAAGGCCAACATTCGATGTGCTAAAAAATAAATACCCCAAGTCAAAATCTTACTTTTGCAGCCTTAAAACTTTACCATGCTTAGAACACACACCTGCGGAGAATTAACTATAAACAGCATTAATACTCAAGTAACTTTAAGTGGATGGGTTCAAAAAAGTAGAGATCTTGGCGGAATGACGTTTATTGATTTACGCGATCGTTATGGAATCACTCAGGTTGTTTTTAACATGGAAACCAACAGTGTGTTGTGCGAGCAAGCAAGAAAATTGGGCCGCGAATTTGTGGTTCAGATTAAAGGAAACGTAATTGAGCGAAGCAGCAAAAACCCGAAAATGCTTACTGGTGATATTGAGTTAGATGCTGCTGCATTGACCATTTTAAATGCATCAAAAACACCCCCTTTTACCATCGAAAACGAAACCGATGGCGGCGAAGAAATCAGAATGAAATATAGGTACCTTGATTTAAGAAGAGAGCCTTTAAAAAAGAACATTGCGTTACGCCACAAACTAGGAATCGAAACCCGAAAATACTTAGATCAAGTAGGTTTTATGGAAATCGAAACGCCTTACTTGATAAAATCAACACCTGAAGGAGCGCGTGATTTTGTAGTGCCGAGCAGAATGAACGAAGGGCAGTTTTATGCTTTACCTCAATCGCCACAAACATTTAAGCAATTGCTTATGGTTGGTGGTTACGACAAGTATTTTCAAGTGGTTAGATGTTTTAGAGATGAAGATTTAAGAGCAGACCGTCAACCCGAATTTACACAGATTGATTGCGAAATGAGTTTTGTAGAGCAAGAGGATATTCTAAACACTTTCGAAGGGTTGGTTAAAAATCTGTTTAAAGAAATTAAAGGCATTGAGCTAGATAATTTTCCACGTATGGATTATGCCGAAGCAATGGCAAAATACGGATCTGATAAACCAGATATCCGTTTCGGAATGGAGTTTTGTGAATTAACAGAACTTGCGCAAGGCAAAGGATTTAAAGTATTTGATAGCGTTGAAGCCATCATCGGAACAAACGCGAAAGGTTGTGCTAGCTACTCAAGAAAACAGCTCGATAAACTAACTGATTTTGTTCGAAAACCTCAAATTGGTGCCAATGGATTGGTGTATGTAAAATGCAACGACGATGGAACGTTTAAATCATCAGTAGATAAATTTTACAACCAAGAGCAGTTAGCCAATTGGGCAACTAAAGCAGGTGCCGAAAAAGGCGATTTACTGTTGGTATTAGCGGGAGGTTTAGACAAAACAAGAAAACAGTTAAACGAATTAAGACTCGAAATGGGAAACCAACTTGGGTTGCGAAAAAGCAATGAGTTTGCTCCTTTGTGGGTAGTTGATTTTCCGTTGTTGGAGTGGAACGAAGAATCAGAACGATTCCATGCCATGCACCATCCGTTTACGTCGCCTAAACCAGAAGATTTAAGCATGATTGACAACCAACCAGGTAAAGTAAGAGCCAATGCTTACGACATGGTTATGAATGGAGTAGAGTTGGGCGGTGGCTCAATTAGAATACACAACAAAGAGCTGCAAGCACGTATGTTTGAGTTACTCGGTTTTAGCGAGGAAGAAGCAAAAGATCAATTTGGTTTCTTGATGAATGCTTTTGAATACGGAGCGCCACCACACGGTGGAATTGCCTTTGGTTTTGACCGACTTTGTGCCATTTTTGGAGGACAAGAATCTATCAGAGATTTTATTGCTTTCCCAAAAAACAACTCAGGTCGTGACCTTATGATTGACTCACCATCAGTTATCAGTGAATTGCAACTTAAAGAATTAGGACTTAAAAAGTGAAGGGTGAGGAGTATTGAAGTATTGCGCTTTTTACTGTTGCTCCATTCTCGGTTTTCTGTAATTGGTTAAAAAACGCCCGAACCTAGAGTATTGCGTTTTTAGGTTACTGAAAAAAACATCATCAAGAATTTAATCTATTGTGGCTGAGGGGTTTAATTGAGACGATAGTCTAAATAGTTCCAACGTTTCGGGATTCTAGAAGCCTCGTAAACCACTCGCAATAGTCAAGCTTTTATTTATTCCTTAGCTTGAGATTGTTAACAAAATCG
>TARA_B110000037_G_scaffold187449_1_pt1 | contig 46979 bp, 45 predicted proteins | sample TARA_B110000037 | Tara Oceans TARA_B110000037 (sample SAMEA4397196) | marine metagenome | biome: Polar Biome; feature: [MIX] marine epipelagic wind mixed layer (ENVO:01000061); material: water (ENVO:00002006), including particulate matter (ENVO:01000060) such as... | depth 10-100 m | reverse complement strand
AACATAACATAACACTGACTTTTGAATATGAATGTGCTGAAAAGAAAAATCCCCTCGCGGCGTTTCCTTCACATCGTTTCCTATGATCCCAATCTGGTGTCTCTGGGGCTACTTCAATGCCTGTAGGTATCTCTCGCGGAGGTGGGTCGATTGTGACTGGGCTGCGGCGAGTTTTTTTGTCGTAGAATCGATCTCTCGGTGGAAACGGGCAAGTTCCGTCTCTTTCTCATGAAGCGTGTCTTCGAGATTTTTCACTGATGCATCGAGAGCGCGCAGTGTTCCTTTCGCTTCCTCAAGGTGAATACCCTGCAGTGTCGTTTTCTCTAGCGCAGCGGCAAATTCATTCCGCTGGGATCGTTTTCTGTTGAGCTGTTCGGTCGGCGATTCCAGATCCGTGAGTGATTGCCGGAAGGTATCAATTTTCTCCTCGTTTTGCTGGACGAGAATGCGGGCTTGGGACGCGGCTTTGAGTGCGTGGGTGTTGATGGCTGCGGCGGACCAGGATTTCTCACGGGATCGGAGAAGTTCGATCTCGGCGAGGGCGGATTCGATATTCTTTTTCTCGGCTCCGCTGTCCTTGCCTGCTTCTTCTACCGCTTTTCGAGCGGCTTCGATTTGTTTGCGTCTCGGTTCGAGACGGGCTTGTGCAGCGGTGCAGGTTTTATCTGCGGCCTGGCGTGCGGTGTTGGCTTTCTCAACTTCGAGGGGCGGGATTTCCGGAGTGGCTTTAAGATTTGCGAGACGCTGGTTGGCTTCGTTCAATCCCTTGATTGAAGCTTGAAGGATTAACTTTGCCTGGTGATGGGTTTTCTCGGCTGCCTTGAGGGCGTCTGTGGTGGATTGGATTGATTTTTTCCTTACGTCTTCGGCCGCTTCTGCGGCATCGATTTTTTCCTGTGCGCTGGTGATGAGTGTTGAGATCTGTTGGAGGCGGGTCTCGATGGTAGGCGGGTTGGTCGGGAACGATTGGAGTTCGGGAGTCCCTTTTTTCTCAGCGGAAAAAGCATGGATGTTACCGAAGGCGTCGGCGACGAATGCGGTCTTGTTTTCGAAATCGACGGCAGTAGCAGTGGCGAGGGCTGGAAGTTTTATTTCCCGGAGCAGGGTGAAATCGGATTTCCAGAGCTTCGCCTTGTTGTCGCGACCGGCGGTGATGAAGGTGCCGTTTTTCGCGAAGGCGAAGGCGGTGACTCCGCCGAGATGGGCATCGATTTTTTTGACTTCGTTGCCGTTGTTCATTTCCCAGAAACGCACTGTGCCGTCTTCGGGCGCGGTGCCTAGGAGGTTGGAATCCGAGCGGAAGGAGAGCGCGGTGATTCCTGCTTGGTGGGCGCGGAGGATACCGTCGGGTGAAATATCGAGAGCAGTAATCCAGTCCGTGTGTTTTTTGATGGACTGGATTTGTTTGCCGGTCTGGGTGTCCCAGAGTTTGAGGAGCTTCGATGGGCCGCCGGTCGCGACGATGTCAAAGCCGGGGCGGATATCTGCTGCTAGGATGGAATCGAACTCTTTTCCTGCAGTGACGACTCGGGATCCATTGGTGACATCGAAGGTGATCGTGAAGCCGTTTTTCCCGGGAATGCCGCCGCCTACGATGAGGTAGCGGGCGTCCGGGGTGAAAGCCAGCGAGATGGGATGGCCCTCCGGGAAAGGAAGGATTCCGACCAGTTCGAGTGTTTCGGTGTTGTGCAGGAGTATCTGTTTTTGGCTGGTAACGGCGAGAAGCGGAGCCCTCGGCGAAGTGGCGATTGCGTGGACTGCGGAAGGGCGCTCGGTTACGATTGGTGGCTCCAGCAGGATGTGCTCCGGGATGGGCGGCGACCCTTCGGGTTTTGCTGAAAGATCGGAGCGGAGGGCGGTTTGGAATTTCGGTTTCGAAGGCTTGCGGGCTTTCGATGATTTGTTTTCCAAGAGACCACCTGCTATCCATTTCGAAAGGATCTCGATGTCCTTGGCAGAAAATCTCTCACACTCCGGCGGCATTTTCGGCTCGGCGGTTCGCATAACTGCATTGATGAGCGTGGAGGAGGTATCGCCTGGTTCGACGACTTTTCCTGAGGAGCCGCCCTTCATGGCTCCGGCGAAATTCAAGAGATCGAGTCCGCCCTTGGTCTTGTCTGGGTTGTGGCAGTTCAGGCAGGATTGCTCGAAAATCGCCAGCACATGGTCGTCATACGAGATCTTCTCCTGTGCGGGAAGGATCTGGATGAGGAAGATGGGAAGAAGTAGCTGACGCATTGCGATTCAGGACATACGGGGGGATTCGTGGTGTTTTTTCACGAATTCCGGTACCAGTCGTCTTTCATTTGACGGAAGCGGAAGGTGGACGCATCCTCCCGCACGATGACTGCTACGAAACGGGTTCTCTTTGTATGTACCGGCAACACCTGCCGCAGCCCCATGGCCGAGGCTCTTTTCCGCAAGGCGGTGGAGGGTAGGGAGGATTACTCGGTGAAATCCGCCGGAGTGGCGGCCTCGAAAGGCGCGCAGTGCAGCCGGGAGACGGAACAGATTGTCACTCTTCTCAAGGCTCCGCTGGATGGATTTTCAAGTAGCCCTGTGAGCGCGCAACTTTTGGAGGAGGCAACCCACGTGTTCACGATGACTCGCGGGCACCTTGCTATTTTAGAAGACCATTTCCCGGAGTTTTCCGACAAATACTATCTCGCATGCGAATTCGTGGACATCGCAGGAAGAGGACTGGGCGCGGATGTGCCTGATCCTATCGGGATGGGGAAAATGGCTTACCAAGACGTCGCGAAGGTGTTTGACGAAGCGATCCCGGCGATTATTTCCTACATTGACCAGACGAGCACAGCTAAGTGAAGCGGATCACGGCTCCCATTCCCGGATGAATTTCTGGTCGTCTTCGGAGAGTTGAGCGAGAAACGGCGAAGCTTAGACCATTCCGAGTTTCATTTTACCTTCCTCGGTAATCATGTCCTGGTTCCATGCAGGATCCCAGACGAGTTCGACGTTCGCTTCGTCGATGCCGTCGATGGTCATGACCTTGGCCTGAGCATCCGCTGCGATGACCGGACCCATTCCGCAACCGGGGGCTGTGAGTGTCATTTTCACCTCTACGATCTTTTTGTCATCCACCTGATTGATGGCACAGTCATAAACTAGACCGAGATTCACGATATCTACGGGGATTTCGGGATCATAAACACCTTTCAACTGCGCCCAGACCTGCTCTTCGAGAGGGGCGTCCTTGAGGCGGACTGTTTCGGATTGTTTCTTCGCCTCTTCCTCGGCATTAACCCCGAGAGCATCGGCATCCTGCGAGGAAATGCGGGCAAGTCCCTGGGAGGTCGCGACAGTGTATGTGCCGCCGAGGCGCTGGGTGATGAAGACGGCTGTGCCTACGGGCAGGGTCAGCGAATCGCCACTGGGAATTTGGACGGCATTGACCTCGCGGGTGAGTTTGATTTCATCGTGCATGTGGGCACTGAAAGCCAGCAACCGGGCGGTGGCAAGGCGGTTATTGTCGTCAATAACGTTTCATAAGTGACAGAAGTAGATGATCGAGGTAGTTTTCTTAGGTAGGCATGCTGGAATTTATTGAAGAACATTGGCGCGACGGGATTGAAATCCTCGTGCTGACTTTTCTGATTTATCAGCTTTATCGCGCCTTCCGTGCAACTCGAGGAGCGCATATCCTAGTGGGATTGGGGCTGATCCTTGTTGGCCTAGCGCTTCTTACTCAGATTTTTGATTTCGAGGTTATTGGCTGGTTGATTAGTCGCTCCGCTATTTTTCTAGCGTTTGCCCTCATCGTCATTTTCCAGCCGGAACTCCGCAATGGACTCGCACGGCTTGGCAGCAGCCGCCTATTTTCTTTTTCTGAAAATCGCCGCCTGGCTTTTGTGGAGCGCTTGGCGGATGCGGTGGTGCTGCTATCTAAAAAACGCATTGGGGCGCTGTTTGCGATCCAGCGAGACATTACGCTCAAGGAGCAGCTCGAGACTGGTGTGGTGCTCGATGCGACCTTCAGTCCGGAGCTTGCAATGAGTGTCTTTTACCCGAAATCCCCACTGCACGATGGCGGAATGGTCATCGCGGATGATCGCGTGGCTGGTGCGGCATGTGTTTTTCCAGTTACGGAAAAAGAAATGCAGGACAGATCTACCGGACTCCGCCACCGAGCCGCGATCGGATTGACCGAGCGCACCGACGCCATCGCAGTTGTTGTAAGTGAGGAAACGGGCAGCATCTCTATTTCCGAAGGTGGCACTCTCTCTCGTAACCTCACTGAAAAGCAGTTTCGTGAGAAAATCTCCGAAATCTTTTTCTCCGACCCATCATCAAATGAAACTGAGACTAACCAAAAACTGGCTCGCAAAACTTCTGTGTCTTCTTCTGGCGACCGGGATATGGTTTCTGATTAAGGGTCACCTCGGCGCCCCCCCGAGCGATGCCGATGGCTCGGCACCCCGCGCGTGGCCTGTGAACGAGGAAACGCTGGAGCCGCAGTAGCGGCGCGGTTTTTCCGTGTGGAATTCCGATTGTAACGAATTCGTCACGAAGCCCCACTTCTGGAAACCGGTGCCGCCGACTACTACCACCATTGGTCGGAAGATCATCGATACCGGCCTTGTACGTCGCCCGGAGGCACCCGCGCCTCCGGTTGCCATCGAGGGACAGCCCGCGCCGGCAGTTGCGCCTTTTGACGCCACCGGCGAACTGATCATCGACCTCTTTAGCCGCTACGATGTGGAGATGAGAAAAATCAGCGAAGGTAAGGATGCTGAAAAACGCGATCTCTTCAGTCGTTTCAGCAACAAGAACGCGAAGAGTGCCAATCTCCCCGCCGGACTCCGCCACAACGTGAACCTGATGCTCCAGTCGGTAAAAGGTGGTGGCTCCGGATATTACACTTCCAAATAACTACTGGCGCTTCGCCTCCCGCGTGACCTTCACCGCCACGAAGTCAGCGTTCGGGAGTATTTTTTTCTCCACCTTCACATCCACGGATTGGAGAGGGTAGGTAGAGAGGAGAAATTCGGCGACATCGGTGGCGAGAGTTTCGATCAGGTGTCTCGGCTTACTTGCCGCGAGCTCGGCAACGGCAAGAGATACGGCATAATAATCGACGGTATTCTGCACACCGTCCTGAACCCCTTGGAAACCTTGAGCCGGGCGCATCCAGACACTGATCCAAAGTGTTTGTGGGGCAGCCCGTTCCTCATCCGGCACACCGATGTGAGTCTCTACCTGAAGGCGGCGGATTTCGATTTCGTCAGGATTCATGAGAGGAGTTTCCCATCAATCACGCGATCCAAAAGGATTTTCGTCGCGGTGTTTAGATCGAGTTTGAAAGCCTCTTCGACAGTCACCCAGATAAAATCCTCCGCCTCATCATTGAGGGTTACTTCATGGGAGTTCGCTGTGCAGATGTAGTTCAGCAGAAGGAAATGCTCGGGGCGGAAAAACTCAGGGGAGTCGATGGAGTCCTGCACCATCACGAAGCAGATGTCGGAAACCACTAGTGCGGTTTCTTCTAGTATTTCGCGTTGCAAGGCCTCCTCGCTAGTTTCGCCGCGTTCGATCTTTCCACCGGGGATTCCCCATTTATCGCTCCACTTGTGGGTGCGTATCATCAGGACTTTTCCAGCACCATCGTGGATTAATGCGCCGACCGTGGCGACCGGACGCTCCGCCTTCTCCTTGTCCAGCATCTGGACAAGGACACCGAGATCCGGAACGGTAATGTCGGGTCTAACACCTGCGAGAACCTCGGCGTGGTGATAGCCGGTGAGAACCGCGATGGAGGAAATTCCGCCATGCTTTGCCGTTTCAACATCATGAGTCATATCACCAACGAAAGCTGTTTCCCCCTTTTCCAGTCCGTGCGATTCAAGGATGTGGCCGATCAGCTCCCGTTTGTCCAAAACCCCGGCGTAGGTGGCTTCGAAGTATTGCTTCATCCCGAATTCCTCCAGCTGCCCCGCAAACGCATCCGCGTCCATTGAGGTGAGGACAAACATACGCAGCCCCCGCGCCTTCGCCCATTCGAGTTTCTCCCGCGCGTGTGGCAGAACGGTAACGAGGCTTGTCGCTTCATCGAAGGCCGGACGGAAATGTGCTTCGAGTTCCTCTAGCCCAACCCCTGGCAAAATCTCCTCGTAAAACTCCCGGTATGGCAATCGGAAGCTCCGGCGGAATCCCTCTCGGTCGTAAGGTGCGATCCCGTATTTCCCCAGGACCGTATTGGTGGCCTCGATCACAGGACCCATGTCGTCCACTAAAGTGCCGGACCAATCGAAAATGAGATTCTTGAACATGAAGGGGAAAAGATTTTACCGCAAAGGCGCGAAGGCCGCGAAGGAGCGCAAAGCTTGGGTTGAGAAAATTAAGGATTTAAAAGTGGCAGAGGAAAAGTGGCGTGGGATCGGCTTTGCGTCCCTCTGCGGACTCTGCGCTTTTGCGGCGAAGAATTCCAGAAGCTATTCGCTATCCTAGATTGAAACGGATGGACTTAATCTTGCCTGCTCCAAATCGTGCTTTGATTTTTTTGAGAAGCTCCGGCTTCATTTGTTCGAGGTGAAAGCGGACTGCCGGTTGAGTCACCCGCAGGACAAGGTGTCCGTCTTTTACAGATACAGGTTCGGCGTTGGCTCCGATGAAATCACCGGCGACTTCTTTCCAAGCTGCTTTAATCGCGTCCTCGTCGATGCTGTCGGAGAAAAATTGCTTCTTCAGGATGGAATCCACCCAGCCTCCCGCCTCAGAGATGTTTTTCGCGAGGTTGGTCGGTTTATTGCAGCCCAGCCATTCGCTGATCAGTTCGTCATGAATTCCTTCCTGGCGCGTCGGTTTTTTTCTCCGTGGCGCGGCCATGAGGATCAATCGTCACCGTCTTCGCCGATCGCCTCGACAGGGCAGCCTTCCATGGCTTCCTTGCACTGCTCGGTTTCCTCGTCGTTTTCAGGTTGTTTAAAAACAAAGGAGTAACCTTCGTCATCCGCACGAGTGAAATTGCTCGGAGCGGTTTCACGGCAGAGATCGCAATCGATACACTGGTCATCAACGTAAAATTTACCGCCTACGTTCTCTTCGTTCTTATCTTCCTTGTCTGCCATGATTCCGGTGTGTTTCCGCCCCTTCGATGCATCGGGAAGGGGTGATATGCAACTTCAAATTGTTTCGTTATCAGGAGGGGTCGCGCCATTGCTTTGTCCCAGTTTCTTGATTTTGGAGAGAATCCACGATGTTTTTTTCCGGCAGTCGACTACCGCTCTGATTAAAACGACTTCATTTGATATCCCGTAGTAAATCGCAAACGGAAAACGTTTTGACAGGGATCGGTGAAAGATTCCGAGAGCTTCTGTGCGTCGCTCTCGCAAAGCTGCCTCTCTCTCGTCGAGGAGGTCCTTATGTCATTGTGGCACATCGACTTGATCGGGACAGGGGAGAAGTTTTCGACCGGAGCATTTCGAGAAGGAAGAGTTTTTCCTGAAAAGGGAGTTTGCGGATTTCTGCCTGTGCGATCATAGAAGAAGACACTTCGCCAATCGCACCGGCAATGGTGAATTACCTCACCCGGGCTAGTAGCCACGGGAGAATATCCTCAATCGCAAGGCGTTCCTGCTCCATGGAATCGCGGTGGCGGATGGTGACTGTTCCTTTTAGGTCGGGGTTTTCTTCGCCGAGGGTTTCGAAGTCGATAGTGATGCAGAACGGGGTGCCGACCTCGTCCTGGCGACGGTAGCGGCGACCGACGGCTCCGGTTTCGTCGTAGAATACGTTCATCCATGGTTGGAGCTGTTTCTGGATCTCTTTGGCGATTCGGACTTGTTCCTCGTTTTTCTTGAGGAGCGGGAAAAGGGCGACCTTGATCGGTGCCATCGAGGGCTTGAAGCGCATGACCGTACGGACATCGTTCTTACCATCTTTTCCGAGATTTTCTTCGTCAAATGCTTCGCAGATGAGAGCCAGCACCGTGCGGTCGCAACCGGCGGATGGCTCGACGACGTGGGGGAGGAAGCGCTCTTTGGTTTCCTCATCAAAGTATTCCAGCGGGCGACCTGAACCTTTCGCGTGGACCCCGAGGTCGTAATCCGTGCGGTAGGCAACGCCTTCCAGTTCCTGGATGCCGAACGGGAACTCGTATTCGATGTCGTAGGTTTTCTTCGCGTAAAATGCGCGCTCGCCGTCCGGGACATCGAGAATGTGGAGTTTTTCGCGGGGGATACCGATTTCCGCATAGAAGGTCAGGCGGGTTTCTAGCCAATCCTCGGTGAGCTGCATGCCCTGATCAGGATGGCAGAAATACTCGATTTCCATCTGCTCGAACTCACGGGAACGGAAGGTGAAGTTCCGGGGGTTGATCTCGTTACGGAAGGATTTTCCGACTTGTGCGATACCGAAGGGGAGCTTGATCCGGTTCGAATCGAGCACGTTCTTGTATTGGCAGAAAATCGACTGAGCAGTCTCCGGGCGGAGGTATGCGATGTCGCCGCCAGTCGCTCCCATGTTGGTTTTGAACATGAGCTCGAACTGTTTAGGCTCGCCGAGTACTCCGCCGCAGTTCGGGCAGGGATTCTGCGGGCCGGTCTGGGCGAATTGCTCGGTAGCCATGAGCTGGTAGAAATACCATGGATCCATCGGTTGGTGGCGTTCCGCTTCTTCGAGGAAAAAGCTAATGGTAATTTCTGGAGTCCGCACGAGTGCCAAGCCTGGAGCCAGCTTCTTGCCGTTTTTGTTCGCCCAACGCTTCAGTTGTTCGCCAGTGATTGCTGTGGCAGCAATTTCACCGGGATTCGTCACGGTCATCTCGCCAGCGAGAGATTGAGCCCATGGGGATTCAGCGACTGATTCCCGGAGTTGGTCGAAACGGATATGTTTCTGACACTGCTTGCAAGTTGCCATAGGATCGCTGAATCCGCCAATATGGCCGGAGGATTGGAGGACTTCTTCCATGGTAAGGATGGAGCCATCCATACCCAGAACGTCATCCCTCTCCTGCACGGTCTTGCGCCACCAATAGTCCTTGAGGTTGCGTTTCAGTTCGGTGCCGAGCGGGCCGTAATCCCAGCAACCGTTGAGTCCGCCGTAGAGTTCACCCGCTTGGAAAATAAAGCCTCTGCGTTTGCAAAGGGAGACAATCTTCTCCATCCGCACCGGGTCCGTAACATCTTTGTTTGCCATAAAATTAGTCCCGCTTTCGGGCGCGCGGATAAAAACATAGCCATTTCCCTACGGCAACATCAATTCGGGAGCCCGGAAAGCCGGTTCCCACTCGGATCGCTGCGGCGAATTCAGTGCCCCCGAGGGAGGACTAGAATCCGCCGCAGCCCATCCGCTAACCACGGAAATACCGAGAAATTGAAGCCTGAAACGTGCCAATGGCTTTGAAACTCTAAGTTTTAAACTTTAAACCTCAATGAAGACTCAAGGCTTGAGCCTCGCCCCCCGCGCCGAAGTCTTCCTTCGGGTTTAAAGTTTAGAGTTTAAAGTTTCCGCAGCTTTGTCCAACTTCCCGCCCCGCACCATGACCGCCTCCGAGATCCGCACTTCCTTTTTCGAATTCTTCCAAGAGAAACAACACACCCTCGTGCCCTCAGCCTCGCTGATGCCGCAGTCTCCTGGTCTGCTTTTTACAAATGCGGGGATGAACCAGTTCGTACCCTATTTCCTTGGGACGGAGAAAGCTCCTTATCGTCCGGCGCGTGCCACTGATACGCAGAAATGCATCCGCGCGGGCGGCAAACATAATGACCTCGAGGATGTCGGCTACGATACCTACCACCACACGTTTTTCGAAATGCTGGGGAACTGGTCTTTTGGCGATTATTTCAAAAAAGAAGCTATCGAGTGGAGCTGGGAGCTGATCGTCGAGCGCTGGGGCGTCCCTGCGGAAAGGCTCTACGCCTCCGTGTATAATCCGGGCGAGGGTGATCCATCCACCTTCGACCAAGAGGCCTATGATCTCTGGGCGGAGCTTTTCAAAAGCAAAGGGCTCGACCCCGCGAAGCACATCGTAAACGGAAACGTCAAAGACAACTTCTGGATGATGGGCGAGACCGGCCCCTGCGGCCCCTGTTCCGAGCTTCACGTTGATCTCACGCCCAACGGCGACTCCGGCGGCAAGCTGGTGAACATGGATTCCGATCTCTGTATCGAGATCTGGAACCTCGTCTTCATTCAATACAATGCCGAGGCCGATGGCACCTTCCGCGACCTGCCGTCCCAGCACGTGGATACCGGCATGGGCTTCGAGCGCGCCTGCTCGCTCATCCAGAACACCAAAGGCTTCACTGATTTCTCCAACAAGCCAACCAACTACGCGACCGACGTCTTCCAGCCAATCTTCCGGAAACTCGAAGAGCTGAGCGGAAAAACCTACTTGGATATTTATCCTGAGCCAGGCGCGGATCGCGCGGCCTTTTCCGATGAAATGAAAACAGCGGTTGCCTTCCGCGTCATCGCAGACCACCTCCGCACCCTGAGCTTCTCCATCGCCGACGGCATCATGCCCGGCAACAACGGCCGCAACTACGTTCTTCGCCGAATCCTCCGCAGAGCAGTTCGCTACGGCCGTCAGCTTGGATTTTCTGGAGAAAAGCCGTTCTTTGGAAATCTTGTGGAAGCACTCGTTGAGCAGATGGGCGATGTGTTTCCGGAGCTGAAAAGCCGTGCGGAGTCCGTCCGGGTGACTTTGGAAAACGAGGAGTCGAGCTTCAACCAGACTTTGGATCGTGGGCTTAAGCGTTTCGAAGAATCGGTAGTTGGCCTGGGCAACGAAGAGCTTTCCGGTGACGTTGCTTTCCAACTTTACGATACCTTTGGTTTTCCGATCGATCTTACGGAGCTCTTGTGTGCTGAGCGTGGTTTGAAGCTAGATATGTCGCGCTTTGAGAAGCTAATGGATCAGCAGCGCAAGCAGGCGCAGGCCGCCCAGAAATCCACCATTGTCCGGGCTCTGGATATTTCTTCAGATGCCGTCACCGAATTTGTTGGTTTCGAATTGGACGAAACGGAAGCTACCGTCCTCGAAATTCATCCCCAGGAAAACTCCCTCTTTGTCGTCACAGACAAGACCGTCTTTTACGCGGAAATGGGTGGTCAGAGTGGGGATTCTGGGACGCTTGTTGTTGGAGGAAACATCCATCGGATTTCGGGGACACAGCAAGTTGGACAAGCCCGCGCCCACATCATCGAGAAATGTGATTTATCAGTAGGCGACAAGGTTTCTCTGAATATCGATATCAAACGCCGCCGTCCTATCGAAGCTCACCACACCGCGACCCACCTCCTTCACTGGGCGCTGCACGAGGTGGTTTCCCAAGACGCCTCCCAGCAAGGTTCCTCGGTGGATGAGCACCGCCTTCGCTTCGACTTCAACAGCGCCGCTCTCACTCCGGAGCAACTCGCAATGATGGAGGAAATGGTGAACGGCGCGATCAAACAGGACATGGCTGTTTCTTGGACGGAGGTTCTGCACGCCTCCATCAAAACCCGCACGGATATCATGCAGTTCTTTGGGGATAAATACGGAGACACCGTTCGCGTCGTAGAAATCGGTGGCAAACGCAATGCGCTCGATGGCTACTCAATGGAGCTTTGTGGTGGCACCCACGTCCGCAATACCTCTGAAATCGGCCTTTTCAAAATTAAATCCGAGGGAGCCATCGCTTCCGGCGTGCGGCGCATCGAAGCCGTCTGCGGCGAGGCCGCATGGAACCACATCCGTGAGACTATCGAGAAATGGGATGGCGATCTCACTGCCGCCACCGAGAAGCTCAAGCTAGCGAACGAAAAGCTGGTCGAGCTCGGGCAAGAGGCTCTCACCGTCAACGAATTCCCCCACATCATGGGAGCGATGCTTGTGGAGCGAGCCGACATCTCCCAGATCAACGCGACCTTCGACCATGGCATGCGCACGCTTGAGGAAACCCAGGCGGCCGCCATCGAAGCAGAGAAACAGATCAAGAAAATTCAGTCCGCCCAGGCAGCAAGCCTTGCCGACGAAGCTCTCACCGACCTCATCGCAAAGGGTGATCCTATTATCATCAGCTTCGAGTCCGATACCTCGCTCCTCCAGGAACTCCAGAACGGCCTGAAGAAAAAGAACTTCGCCGGCCCCGCCCTCCTCATCGTTGATGACGGCGAGAAACTCCACCTCGCCGTCCATTGCGGAGCGGACGCGATCGCCAAAGGCCTGAAAGCCGGAGACATCCTCCGAGAACTCGCAGCCATCGGTGGTGGCAAAGGCGGCGGCAAGCCCGACCAGGCTCGCGGAGCGGCTCCGGATCGCGATAAGCTCGGCGAGATCAAGGCCGCGGCTGGCGCGCGGTTCTAATTTGCGTCTCGCCTCCTAGCTGCGGAAGGTCTGAAATCGGTTTCAACGTATGCAGTTGAAATTGAAAATTCCTGTAGCTGCGGCGGGCCGCCCAGATTTGCGGCTGGGCTTTTCCCACGCGAGAGGGAGGGTGGCACGTTTGCGCCGGGCAACGGAGAACGAGGCGAAAATCAGCAACCGCGAAGCCCGGATGCAGGTCGTATTGATCTGCTATTCGCTGTGGGTAGGCTTCTGGTTCCTGGCATGAAGGCCGTCTCCGCGTAGCACGGGAAAAGGTAGAGAAATTGGAAGCCTTGAAGAAAAGCTGGGAAGCGGGCGCAAATTGACCGGGCGGGCAAAAGATCGCTGGCTTTTGTCGGCGTGAAACTGCGTAGCCCTAGATTCCAAGAATATTGCGAACCAATGTGATTCCGAGATAGATCAGTCCGACGATTAAGATCAGGATGATCGGAGCAACCAAGATCTGAATCCCGTAGAATCCCATCGCGAACTGGAATCTCTTGCAGGGACTTGCCTTGTTGATTGGAGCCTTTCGGGACTCCGGGAGGTGGGTGTCGCAATATCCAAGTCCGACAACAAATATGGAATAGGCAATAATTACCAAAGGCCAGAGATAGCCCGAAGCTGCGATTCCAATCACGAATAACGGCAGCGTGAATGCAGGCATGATCCAGATAATGAATCTGGCGAGTTTCCTGATGGCTGGTTTGTTGTGAAACGCTTCCATTGGGGGGCTGTGCGGGCTCCTTATAGCGCGATCACTTGGAGCAGATTTTGTCCCTCGTTCCATCGGATGATTTTCTCATCGGCTGTGATCAGTGGGATTCCGAGGACGATTGCGGTTGCCACGATGGTGCGGTCTGCGGGGTCGCCGTGGAAATCGGGCAGGCTGCAGCTTGTGGTGGAAATTTCCGCAGTGAGAGGTACGAGGGTGACGGGAGGGGCGAGGTTTTCGGAAAACCATGTCCCCCAGTCCGGTAAAAGCTCCAAACAACCCTTCATCGCCAGCATGGAAACTTCCCATTGAGAAATGGCGGGGATGATTGCTGTGCCTGAAAAATCTTTTAACAATGTCGCGCGGGTATCCCCCGCGGACGACCAGACCCAGACATGTGTGTCGAATACGGCGGCGACCAGATTCTCAATCTTCGGCATCCCAGTGTTCTTTCGTGGTGAGGAGATCGCCGAGAATTACGGTGTTTTTTGCGGAGCGTCCGAACAGGGCACCGGGGCTGCTTGATGCGATGGGCACAAGTTCAGCAGCGGGTCGCCCGTGGCGTGTGATCGTGACGCGGGATTTCTCCTTCTGCACCTTTTCGATCACGCCGAGGCACTTCGCCTTGAACTGAGTGACGGTCATGTCCATGAAATGACTATGGTATGACCATAGTCGGATTGCAAGGTGATCACCCAAACAGCTTTACAGAAACCCTTACGAACCATTGAATCCCTGCGACATGCCCCTGACCATCAAACCAAAATCCGAATGCGCCTTTGATCAAATTTCCCTCGGGGAAGTGATGCTCCGCCTTGATCCCGGCGAGGGACGAATCCGCACCGCCCGCCAGTTCCAAGCATGGGAAGGCGGCGGGGAATACAATACCTCGCGTGGACTTCGGAAATGCTTTGGCTACAAGACGGCGGTCGTGACTGCTTTCGTGGATAACGAAGTCGGACATCTGATCGAAGATTTCATCATGCAGGGTGGTGTCGCTACGGATTTTATCCAATGGCGCGAGGATGACGGCATCGGGCGCTCCGTCAGAAACGGTTTGAACTTCACGGAGCGTGGATTCGGAATTCGTGGAGCAGTGGGAAATCCCGACCGTGGAAACACTGCCGCCTCCCAGCTCAAGCCGGGTGATGTTGATTGGGATCACATTTTCGGAAAACTCGGCGTCCGTTGGTTCCACACCGGTGGCATTTACGCCGCACTTTCGGAAAGCGCCGCTGAAACCACAATCGAGGCGGTGAAAGCGGCCAATAAATACGGCACCATTGTTTCCTACGACTTGAACTACCGTCCGTCCCTTTGGAAAACTATCGGCGGTCTTGATAAGGCACGTGAGGTAAACCGCGAGATTGCCAAATACGTCGATGTCATGATCGGAAACGAAGAGGACTTCACCGCTTCCCTCGGCTTCGAGGTCGAGGGTGTGGATCACAATATTTCCTCCATCGAGCTGGATGCCTTTAAAGCGATGATTGAGACGGCTGTGAAAGAGTTCCCGAACTTCAAAGTTGCTGCCACGACCCTTCGTGGTGTGAAAACAGCGACTGTCAACGATTGGTCGGCCATTCTCTGGCACGACGGCGAGTTCCAGGAGAGCCGCAAGTATGACGACTTGGAAATCCTCGACCGTGTTGGCGGCGGAGATTCGTTCGCCTCTGGTCTCCAGTTCGGTTTTCTTGAGTTCAACGATGCGAAGAAGGCCATCGAATATGGCGCTGCCCACGGCGCCCTCGCGGCAACGACCCCTGGAGATACCTCGATGGCGAACCAGGAGGAAGTTGAGAAGCAAATCTCCGGCGGAGGCGCGCGGGTGGTAAGATAACGAGAAAAGAGTGTTCCCAGGGTTGGTGGCTTTCAGTTCTTTTCCGTGATCGTCGCTTGCTTTTCCAGCAAGTGGCTTCAACTTTTTACGCGAAATTTATGCGAGCCTTTCTCACCAGCCTAGTTGTATTCTTTTCGCTTTTGAGAATTTCTCAAGGAGCGACGGTTTTTTTTGAAAAACACATCGAAACCGAAGGTGGGCCGCGCACCTGGGCATACGAGCTAGGCGTCGCCTTCATCACGCCGAATGAGATCGAGAACTTCCTTTTCATAAACGATACAGTAAGTAGGGCAGATGGGCCGGCAGGAGGTGAGATCTACACTTTCACTGCATCCCGCCGGTTGGGTCAGCTGGTTTGGAAAATTGGTGACCATACTTTCACTCCCCAGCTCGAGTTGCCGTTTACGATGGAGCTGGTCAACGAGAACGCGGGGAACACGTTCATGGCTTTTGCTGGCTCCTTCAATGTGAGATGGATCGATTTCCCTTGGAATGATTATGTGAAAACAAGTTTCTCAATGGGTGTAGGTCTGAATTATTCTGATGAGATCTACCTGATGGATCAGATTAGGCACCCGGGAAACGACAGATCTCGCCTGAAGTTTAACTGGCCGATTCAGGCAACTTTCGCTTTTTCGGACTATCCTGACGATCAGTTGATGCTGTTCATTATCCATCATTCCGGTGGACGTTTGTTTGACCACGGCGGGCTGAACGCTCTGGGCATCGGGTATCGAAGGGATTTCTGATCGCTTGGCATGTCAGTGAACGCTCAAGTGTGAAAGAGAATCACTGGAGTTGAGACGTTCCGCTCCGTTCAAGAGGGGGGCAAGATTCTCCCGAAACGGCTTGGCGCAAGATGCGGAGCTACGTTTTCGTGGCTTGGGCCAAGCCGTTTCGGGAGACATCTTGGCTCCCGAATGTTTTTGTCGGGACAGGAATGTCCCGACTCCCCATGCTGCCGCCGTGCCGGAGACAGAAGAAATCGCCCCCAAGCCGCCGAACCTGCGCCAGGATCTCACTGTCCTGATGAAGGTGCGGCTGAACTTCTTTGTGCTGGTCACGACCTTTTTCGGCTACTTGCTGGCGCGGAAGGGAATGGCTATGGATTGGTGGATTCTTGTTCATACCCTTATCGGGACGGCAGCCGCAGCCTTCGGATCGGCAGCGTTTAACCAACTCATGGAGATCGATCTAGATCTGTTGATGAAACGCACGGCGGATCGGCCTCTGCCATCGCGCAGGATGAATCCGATCACGGCCTTCGGGGTCGGGTGGGTGCTTTCTGCGATGGGGATAATCCATCTTGCGGTGATGGTGAGTCCATGGGCTGCCTATCTGACTGCGGCGACCGTTGCAATCTACGTTTTCGTTTACACACCGATGAAACGGATGAGTTCCCTGAATACCTTGGTCGGTGCGATTCCGGGCGCGATCCCGCCGATGATAGGCTGGGTAGGCGGCGGTGGCGGGGTTAATGATCCCGAGTCTTGGTTCCTTTTCGGTATCCTATTCTTCTGGCAGCTTCCCCATTTCGTAGCGATCAACTGGCTGTGCAGACAGGAGTACGAAGATGCCGGCTACAAAATGTGGTCGAACGGAGATGTCAGCGGTCGGAAAAGTGGTATGCTATGTGCGATGTTTTCTGTCGTGCTCGCGGTGTTTTCCCTGCTGCCCGCGATCTGGGGCTTTGCAAACGTCCTGTGGCTGATCGGGGGGCCGCTGTTCGGGCTGGCGATCATGGCGCTTTCCTTCCGTTTTATCAAAGACGGCGAGAGGAAATCTTGCCGACAGTTATTCTTTTCCACTCTCATTTATCTGCCCGTGGCCCTGACGGTTCTTCTGATTGCGTGGAAACGGTGATCGGCTTACAGTCTTGATTAATCTGGCCTTTTGAATAGACGTAAGGAAACGAGCGTCAAACGGTGCGAACCAAACTCATTTATGAAGACAAGAAACCTAGTCCTCGCCGCGATATCACTCTTAGCTTTTGTCCCTGGCATGGCCGCTGAAGAAGGCTTTAAGCCTCTCTTCGATGGTAAGACGATTGATGGCTGGCACAATCCCTACAAATGGGGAGAGGTCAAGGTGGTGAATGGCGAGATCCACCTCACTGGTAACAAGAAATTCTTCGTCGTGACCGATAAGAAATATGACAATTTCGTTTTCGAAGGAGACGTTCTTCTTCCTGAAGGGAAAGCCAATAGTGGCTTTCTTTTCCGGGCGATCGAAGAACCGGGAAAGGCTTACGGATACCAGGCCGAGGTGGACGGGGATCCCAAACGGGGTTGGTCAGGCGGATTCTACGACGAAGGTCGCCGTAAGTGGTTCATTAGTCCAATCAAGGGAGACAAAAAAAGCGAAGCTGATTTCCGTGAAAGGGCGGGGGATACTTTCAAGCGGAACGACTGGAATACCTACCAGCTCACCTGCAAGGGGAACCAGATCACTATCGAAGTGAACGGAGTCGTTACTACCAATGTCGAAGACGACAAGGATTCTTCGGGGGTAATAGGTATCCAGCATCACGGAGAAAAAGGTCAGACCTACAAGTTCCGAAATCTCCGTATCAAGGAACTGGACTGAATAATCCGTAATGTCCATCGCTTCCGAATTGATCAGGGCCGGTATGGAGTTGGCGGATGAACTTCGCCAACTCCAGTTTTCCGATCCCGTTACGAATACCTATCTGACCGTCGATTACGCGTCGGACGGGTATGAATCGTATCTGCGGAAATTCGGAAACTCGAAGAAACGTGTGCTGATGCTTGGGATGAACCCCGGCCCTTATGGAATGGCGCAGACAGGTGTGCCCTTCGGCGAAATAGGACTGGTTAGGGACTGGATGGAGTTGAACCCAAAGATAGGGAAACCTGCCAACGAGCATCCGAAGCGCCCTATTACAGGAATGGACTGCCCGAAGTCCGAGGTCAGCGGGCGTAGGTTGTGGGGCTTGTTTTCCGAGAAATTTCCGAAGGCGGAAGATTTTTTCAAAGACCATCTGGCCATTAATTTTTGTCCATTAATTTGGATGAAAGACACGGGAGCAAACCTGACGCCGGACAAGATCAAGGCTACGGAAATGGTAGCGGTGGATAGTGCCTGTCAGAAGCATCTGCGACGGTTGATCGAATTACTGGAACCCCAGTATTTGATCGGAGTGGGAGCCTATGCCGAGAAGAAGATGGCTCTTGCAAAGGAAGAACTCGGAGTGGATGGAACGATAGGAAAAATCCTCCATCCGTCGCCTGCGTCACCCGCGGCAAACAGGGGATGGGCTGAAGCTGCTGAGAAGCAGCTTCGCGAGTTGGGTATTTGGTGATACGGGCATCCGTTGATCAAGACGCCGAATATCGACAGGCTTGCTGGGGAGTGAGTGAGGCTTACTTCGTTTGTAACGGGCTCTTGGTGCGTGCCTTCCCGGACACAACTGATGATCGGGCGCTACATGCCACGTGTGAAACTGAATGGCGGTCCTGGCTCGGATGGAAAGGGCGGCTTCCGGATTCTGAGCATACCTTGGCGGAAGGTCTCAAAATGGCTGGCTATGGAACACACATGGTCGGGAAATGGCATCTCGGCTACAAGCAGAAGCGCTTCCTGCCGGAAAAGGTCTCGAAGCTACGGAAAATCATGGAAATAATGTCCGAAGAGACCGGTCGCGGGATCGCGGAAGGATGATGTGATTTTTAGCAAGAAATCGAAAGGTCGCCAAGTCTTTGAGCGTAGTATCCCCATGTCAGATCAGAACCTAGAAACACCCGGCCGAAGAACATTTCTAAAGACAGGGTCTTTAGCAGCAACCGCAACCCTCATCCCCACCGCAGCACGCGCCGAAGATGCGGTTAAGGAAATCAAGGTAGCACTCGTCGGCTGCGGAGGTCGTGGAACCGGTGCGGCCGCCCAATCTCTAGCTGTCCCAGGCACAAAGCTCGTCGCGATGGCCGATGCCTTCGAGGACAACATCGGGAAGGCATACGAGACTCTTAAGAAGAAGTTCGGCGACCGTGTGGACGTCCCGGCGGAGCGCCGTTTCCATGGTTTCGATGCTTTTAAGAAAGCGATCGATTCTGCGGATTTGGTTTTGCTTTGCACGCCTCCGGGTTTCCGTCCCCCTCATTTCGAATACGCGGTGGAGAAAGGAAAGCACGTTTTTCTGGAGAAACCGCTCGCCGTCGATGGCCCGGGAATTCGGAAAGTGATGGAGGCGGCGAAGGTGGCAGATAAGAAGAAGCTGAAAGTCGTCTGCGGCCTCCAACGCCATTACCAGAATAACTATCTGGAAACTTTGGAAAAAATCAAAGAAGGTCTCATTGGAGAAATTTCCAGCACGCAGGTCTATTGGTCTGGCGGCGGTGTTTGGACACGGGCGCGTCAGGAAGGCATGACCGAAATGGAATACCAGATGAGGAATTGGTATTATTTCAACTGGATCTGCGGGGATCACATCACCGAGCAACACATCCACAACCTCGATGTGAGCAATTGGTTCATGGGCGAGCACCCGGTGAAGGCGGTGGGTATTGGTGGCCGCACCAAGCGCGTAGGCAAGGACTGGGGGGAGATCTACGACCATCATTACGTGGAATACACCTATCCGGACGGGACGATCATGAACAGCCAGTGCAAGCACTGGAACGGCACATGGTCCAAGGTTTCCGAAACCATTGTCGGCACCAAGGGCACGGCTACACCTGGATTGATCAAGGATCGCAGCGGAAAGGTCATCTGGCGCTTCCGTGGAAAGAACAACAATCCTTACCAGACCGAGCACGACGTCCTCGTCCAACACATCCGCGAAGACAAGCCTATCAACAACGCCTTCTACACTGCGGAAGCCACCCTGACCTCAATCATGGGTCGGATGGCGACATACTCCGGTCAGGAAATTACCTGGGAGCAGGCGCTGAACTCCGATCTGGATACGATGCCCAAAGTTCTCGCATGGGATGCTGATCCGGGCCCAAAGCCAGGCCCGGACGGTTTGTATCCGGCACCGATTCCCGGCGAGACCAAGGTCGTCTGAGGCGGCTAGTGCTCCAAATTCCTTAAAACGATGGATTTCTGCTTGCCGATTTACGCGATGGCTTCGTCGTCATCCTTTTGAGGAATCCAAAGCACTACTAGGGATTCTGTTTCTTTTCGATCTGGGATCTCAATGATCTCAGGTCGGTATCGATTCTTTCAAGTAGGGTGAGGAGCTCCGGGTCGGAGTTTGCCGTCAACTCCGGTGTGAGGGAAAGTTCCTGCATGGTGGAGACGATGATACCGATAAACAGTTTCAGGATCGTAAACGTGGCGATGATGAATGTATCGGAAAAGCCGTCCTGTTCAACCTCGGTTCACGCAGGCTGCGGTGGCGAGAGCATCGGCAGCGGCGGAGGTTTCTGCAACGATGGTTGCAGTGCTGGATTCGGTGAGGCCCAGGCCAGTGCGTGGATCGATGATGTGGGAATAGCGCTTTCTGCTGATTTCGATAAACTGATGAAGGTCTCCGGAGGTGGAGACTGCTTCGTTAACGAGTTCCACGGGAGGTTTTGGTTCGCCTGTTGTCTTGATGGCAATTGTCCAATGATCTTTGCCGGGAGGGGGCCCCCCGACGCGGACGTCACCGCCGCAGGTGATGGAGGTGCGTGGGAGGCCGTGCTTTTCGAAAACCGCGAGCATAGCATCCGCCGCTTGGCCTTTTGCAATGCCACCGAGATCGAGTCTCATAGCCGGCACCGTGAAGGTGAGGCTTCGGTTTACTTCGTTAAGGATCAGCTTTTGGTAGCCGGATGCGGCGAGTGCAGCTGCCAGTTTCTCTGAGGAAGGAAGTGATTTCCTTCGGCGGGATTCGCGCCAGAGCTTGGTCATTGGGCCAAGCGTTGGATCGAAATTACCTTTGGTCATCCGGGCAAAGTGCTGTGCCTGGAGTAGTAGTGGAAACAGCGTCTTGGAAACGCGTTGCGGCTTTCCATGGGGGAGTTTTGAAAACGAGAGGAGTTCTGAATCCGCGATATAGTCCGAGGCTACGGAGTTGAAGTTCTCTGCAGTGGCGAAGGCTTCGGTGTTTGCTTTCTCTGCCAGTTCATGGTCTTCGGTGTGGGTCTTGATCTTAAAAAGAGTGCCCATCAAAGGGCGCTCGAAAGCGAATTCTGAAGCACTCGCAACTGATGGGAGGAGGGTCGCACCGCAGAGGATTTTCAGGGTGCTGCGGCGGTTCATTGGATGAAATCCGGCTGGTTTCTCGGCCGCACTTCCGTGATGGGAATCGTGCGGTGAGATTTCTGAAATGGGTCAACTCAGTGAGATGGACTCTACCGGTTTAGGGGATAGATCTGTAGATCTCTTCCAGAGCTTGGACGGTGTAAGCTGTGACGAGGACGGGGTTGGACTCCATCCAGCGGCCGTTGTCGTTCACCCACGAGCCGTTTTCGCGCTGGGTGGTGAGGAGTTTTGCGGCAAGATCCGTTCTCCAATCGGCTTCGGAGCCATCGGCGAGTTTTAGCTTGTCGATGCCTGCCGCATTCATGGCCTTGGCCATTGCATGGTAATAATAATAAAGACCCTCGGCTCCCATGTTTGGGTTTTCCTCCATGGTGTAGTTTTTTCCGAGCCACTCTTTCACTGCGACGATGCGTGGATCGTCCGGCTCGAGCTGGGCGTAAACGAGGGAAAGAAGTCCGGCGTAGGAAATGGAACCGTATGAGCGGAGAGCTACCTTGCCATCCTCGGTTATATCTTCACCTGCCTTTGAGCTGCCGGGGGTGTAGATAAATCCGCCTTTATTCTTTGGATCATCGGAAGCCCATTCCTGGTCGTTCGTAGCTTTTAGGTTTTGGCTGCGGGAGAGGAAGGTGAGTGCCGCATCCCAGTCGAGAGTCGGTTGCTCGCCGAATTTGCCGTCGTCCACGACTTTTTCGGAAAGAGCCAGTGCCTCAATGGAGAGGTAAGTGTTCGACATATCGGTATGGTCGTCTTTCGAGCCGTAGCCGATGCCACCATCGTTCTGGTCGTCGGTCTTGCCTTTTTCGCCGATGTCCCACTGATTGTTGATGAGGTGGCGGCGCGCCTTGACGATGGCGGGTTCGTATTCGCTAAGACCTGGTGCGACTAGCGCCGTGACGGAAGTTGCGGTGTTGTAGGTTGTGAGGCCGCGGTTGTAGATACCTCCGTCTTCCTTCTGTTGTGCTACAAGCCAGTCATAGCCTTTCCTCATGTGCTCCGGAAGTTTCTTGGAAAGATCCAGGTTCGGATCGCGGGCTAGTGCGGTGAGTGCGAGTGCGGTGAAGGCCGGGAGTCCTCCATCGTCCCAGTAGCCTTTTTCATCTTGCTGGGCGACAAGCCATGCGTTGCCGCGGGCGATCGATTGTTTGAGCTCCTGCTGGATGGAGAGATACGGTTTCTCACCTGCGAAGGTGCTGATGGATAGGGCTAGGAGTAGTGCCAGGGATTTCATGAGTTTTGGTGAATTGCGTATTCGCGGAAGCCGGGTTCGATATGATCCCTTAGATTTAGATTGTTTCCACTCTTTTCGGAACGTTTGGAAAGAGGCGGTTCTTAGGGTTTTTCCTTATATGGAGCGATGATGATGCTCACTTTTGTTTCTAATTCGGGGATTCTGTCTGTGAAACAGCTCCAGACCTCGTCGTTGAAATTGTCATCACCTGGATAATTGATCAGGGAGCTATTGGTTACGAAAATTGCGGCGACGTCACCTGTGGTCTCAGGGACAAATTTTCCGTCGTGGAATTCCGATCCTCCGTAGATCCAGAACGTAGGCGGCATGGCCTTGGCTGTGGTTTCGTGGCGGATCCAGTCATAGACTGGGTAACGTATCGTTTTCCCGCCCTTTTCCACTTCCACGTCGATGACGATTCTGGCGGTGAGACGGGTTCCCTCCGCTTCCTCGTGAAAATCCCCTGATAGAACACCAGGTTCCTTCCAGAGGCGGTAGAGCTCTTTGGAAGGTTTGTAGTTTAGGAGTGCGAAGGAGACGTTGATATTCGTCGGGGAGGCTTCGGTGCGGAAAAGGGCTTCGTGAATTTTTCCGTTCTGGTGGACAATGAGGTATTCCAGTAGCCCTTCCCTGAGGTTCACCAATGCCGGGAAACGGATCTCCCGGGTGGATTTGTCTAGGGTGACATCACCAACCCGGTAGCGGCTCTCATCGAGTTTCTCAACCTTCGGCACTTGCGGCGCCACAGCCTTGGTAGGTTTTTCCTCTTCCGTTCCCTGAGCATGGATATGCGGGGAAAATAGGAAGAGGGCGAGCCCAACGTGGAGACGGAATCTCATGCGGAGTTGGTTTAGATAATTCCGCGTGCCTTGAGGTTGTTCAGGCGATGTGCGGTTTCCACAAGAGCGTCGATGGTGATCTGGGTGTAGGAGCGGCCGTCGCGGGTGTCGATACCGTGGCCGGGCTCGAGGTTTCGGAGGCCTTCGAGAGCTGGATCTTGGTGGTGGAAAACCTCGACGAAAACGGTTTCCAGTTTCCCGGTCTTCGCCGCGGCGAGCAGGGTTGCTCCTATCCAGCCGTCGTCTGTGCTGAGACAGCCGCGGGTGGTGGGACAGGAGGCGTGGTAGATGCCCATGTGCCCGGCCTCTGCGATTTCGGCGAGGAGTTTCTGGTTCTCTTCAATCGAGAACCCGGAATTGCCCATGTGCGCGGCATCGGTAAGGAGTTTGAAAAAGTCTTGGCCGATTTCCTTGTTTACCGCTTTCACGAATGTCCAGGCACGCTTGAGGTTGGTGAAGGTTTTAAACTCGCCGGGGCGGAGGAATTCGATGTGCCACGCGGAAATGTTGGAGTCCAAAAGGCCGGACTCGCGTACGGCGCGGGCGTGGACTTTCACGTTTTGTGCGACTGCGGTATCGAGATCCATGTTATCCGGGCCGTTCATCCATTCCTCGATGGAGGTGGAGGAGACCGAAGCGATTGCGTGCTGCTGTGCGGCTTTGAGTGATCCAACGAGCTGGTCGACGACGGCATCCTCATCGGTGGGATCCATAGGGTTTGCGCCGGCGACCATCATGATGATGTGGACTTCGAGGTCGAGGGATCGCAGTCCGGTGATCATCTCCTCGACGTCGCCTTCGTTGGCTCCTGAGAAGAACGGGATCTGTGTGCAGGTGGGGCGGAAAGGGGATTGCTGGCAGATGCGATCCATTTCAGCAACGACGGCGAGGCGGCCATCCTCTTCGCGAGGGAATTTACCTTCTTCATCGGGTACTAGCCCGCCTACGAACTTGATGTGAGTCGGGACGATTCCGAGGGCGATTTCGGGTTTGAGGGTCAGTTTTTGTGACATGCGCGAAGTGTGTATTTGATGAGAGAAGAGTCAAGGAAGAGCCTTCCCATGAAAAGGCCATCAACTCTGCTGCAGGGCGGCTGGGCTGCCGGAAAGCAGTTTTTAAGGCTAGATTTTCACTAGTCGGGGGATTTTTGCACTTCGGTAGTCTTTGGCTCAACTTTCTGCTCACGTACTTTTTCAGCCTGTTCCTCAAGCTGCTCAGCACGCATTTCGCCGACCTCAAGAGTGACGGAAGCGTCTTTTTCCAAGACTTTCGCCGTCTTTTCATCACCCTTGGTTTCCCTGATCTCCTTTGCCTCTGCGATTTTTTCCTCTGCGGATTTCTCCACTTCGAGACGAACCTGTTCCGCCTTTGCCTCGAGACTTTCGGCAGTCTGTTCCAATTGCTCGTCCCTTGTTTCCCCATGCTGTGAATTACAGGAAGTGGTGAATAGGGCAATTAGTGGGAAAAGGATGAGTAAGTTTGTATGTATAGTCATTTCGCCGAGGTTCGCTTCGAATGTACACTTCATAGCGGCTTTTGCAGCAGAATGTGCAGGAAAAAATTCGCGGTTGATTATTTTGATGCGAAAAAACCCGCACCGGACGAGCCGGGGCGGGTTTTTGAAAAGGTTGGCTGCGGACTAAAGTCCGCGCTCCTTACTTGCCAGCTCGGAGGGCTTCTTCGCGCTCCTTGGCCTTGGTGATCACATCTTCGGCGATGTTCTTCGGACAAGCGGCGTAGTGGCTGAACTCCATGGAGAACTGACCGCGACCGGAGGTCATGGTACGAAGGTCTCCGATGTAACCGAACATCGCGGAAAGCGGTGCTTCTGCTTTGACGCGGACGCCGCCTGGAGTCGGCTCTTGGCCATGGATCATACCGCGGCGACGGTTGAGGTCGCCGATGACATCACCAATTTTCTCCTCAGGGGAGAAGACATCGAGTTTCATCATTGGTTCGAGGATCTGTGGGCCAGCCTTGACCATGGATTGGCGGTAGGCTGCCTTGGATGCGATTTCGAACGCGATGGCGGAGGAGTCAACTGCGTGGAAGCCACCATCGTTGAGGGTGACCTTGAAGTCCAAGCAAGGATACCCGGCAAGCGGTCCCTTATCGACGGAGAACTTGAAGCCTTTTTCGACGGCAGGAATGTATTCCTTGGGGACGTTGCCACCAACGATTTTGGATTCGAAGACGAAGCCAGAGCCGACTTCGCCTGGCTCGATGGTGTAGTCGATCTTCGCGAACTGACCGGAACCACCAGATTGTTTCTTGTGGGTGTAGCTATCGGAAATGGGCTTGGTGATGGTTTCGCGGTAAGCAACCTGTGGTGCGCCGACTTCGACTTCCACTTTGTGCGTGCGCTTGAGGATGTCGATTTTGATGTCGAGGTGAAGTTCGCCCATTCCTCTGAGGATCATCTCGTTGGTTTCCTCGTCGGTCTCGACGCGGAAGGACGGATCCTCCTGGATCATCTTGCCAATTGCATTTGCGAGTTTCTCGGCGTTCGCTTTGTCTTTTGGAGCAACGGCGATGGAGATGACGGGATCCGGGAATACCATCGGCTCGAGGGTCGCAGGATTCTTCATGTCGCAGAGGGTGTGTCCGGTTTGGACATTTTTGAGTCCAACAATTGCGATGATGTCCCCGGCTTGAGCTACGTCGATTTCCTTGCGGTCATCGGCGTGCATCTCGACCATACGACCGACACGTTCGGTTTTACCAGTGAAGGAGTTGAGGATTGTATCGCCCTTCTTGATGGTGCCCGAATAGATGCGGGTGAAGGTGAGCGCACCGAACTTGTCATCCATGATCTTGAAAGCGAGCGCGCGGACCGGAGCGGTCGGGTCGATGACTGCAAATTCTCCAGTTGGGGTGCCTTCCGCGTCCACTTCAGGGAGTGGTTTGACATCGAGCGGGTTCGGCAGGTAATCGACTACGGCGTCGAGGAGGAGTTGGAGGCCTTTGTTTTTGAAGGAAGAGCCGCAGTAGGTCGGGAAGAATGCGAGATCAATGGTGCCCTTGCGGATGCACTTCTTGAGTGTTTCGATATCGGGCGCTTCGCCTTCGAGGTATTTCTCCATGACATCGTCGTCCTGCTCAACGGCGGTTTCGACCATTTCGGCGCGGAACTCCTTGGCTTTTTCGAGCAAGTCGTCTGGGATTTCCTCGATGGTGAAATTCTCAGGCTGGCCTGAATCGTCCCAGACGTGAGCTTTCATGGTCATAAGATCGACAAGACCGATAAAATCGGACTCGGTACCGATTGGAAGAACCATCACGAGAGGGGTTGCTCCGAGGACTTTTTTCACCTGAGCGACCACGCGGTAGAAGTCAGCGCCGATACGGTCGAGTTTGTTGACGTAGATGATACGGGAGACTTTCGAGTCATTCGCGTAGCGCCAGTTGGTTTCTGACTGTGGCTCAACGCCGCCGGATCCGCAGAAAACGCCGACGCCGCCGTCGAGAACTTTAAGGGAACGGTAAACCTCGATGGTGAAGTCAACGTGGCCTGGTGTGTCGATGACGTTGAACTGGTGATCGTTCCAGAAACAAGTGGTCGCAGCGGATTGAATGGTGATACCGCGCTCGGCTTCCTGATCCATGAAGTCCATGGTGGATTCGCCGTCGTGAACCTCACCGATCTTGTGGATTTTTCCGGAAAGTTTGAGAATACGCTCGGTGGTGGTTGTTTTGCCGGCGTCAACGTGGGCGAAAATGCCGATGTTGCGATATTTGGTGAGGTCCTTCATGCCTGTAATGTGTAATGGTTTGTGGAGCCGAGAGCTCTCGGCGGGGCGGGGTTTTAGACGAGGGCGGGGGTTTTGCAATAGCAGAGTGCGGGAAAGGTCAGGTACGGGGAAAGTAAGAATTCCGGCTGTCGTCGTTGAAATTGCCGGTCGGGAGGGCATAGTGCCTCTGTGAAGACAATTGGCGCGGGGCTGCGGCGGGCTCGGGAACTAGACGGGGTGGATGCTTCGTCGCTGGCGCGGCGTCTGCAATGGCTGGGCGGAATGGTGTTTTTCGATACGGCTGGGAATGTCCCTCAAGGTGCTGGCAGGTCCGTTTCCGTGGTGGCTGCTGCTCCGGTAGCCATACACCGGGGAACGGTGAATTCGGAAAATGATCTGGAATTACTCCGGTCGAGGATCGCGGAAAACAATTCTTGCGGGGGAGATTTCGGTTTTCCGGCAGGGGGGCTGTGTGGCTGGGTGGACTACGAGGGGGCTTTTGTGTTCGGGGAATATCCGGAAATGCTGGTCCGCGACGAGGAAACCGGCGAGTGGTGGGAGCGTGGCGGGCTTTCCGGGAGGATGAAGGATTTCTACGAGGAACCTGTCGAAATCGGTGAATTTCGTGAGGAGATGGGTAAGGCGTGCTTTCTTGATGCGGTTTCGCGGGTGAAAGAGTGGATTGCGGCGGGTGATATTTACCAAGTGAATGTGACCCAAGGATTCAATGCCGAGGTATCGGGTGCTGGCTCGCTTTTCGGACTGTATGAGGTTCTTAGGGAAGCAAGTCCTGCTCCCATGGCTGCGTGGCTCGGACTGGACGGGCAGGAAATCCTGAGCACCTCCCCAGAGCTGTATCTGAAAATTTCTGGGAAAGGGGTGGAGACGCGTCCGATAAAGGGGACGAGGCCGCGTTTCGCGGATCCGGATGAGGACAGGCGCTCGGCAGTGGAGTTGCAGACATCGGCTAAGGAGGTGGCGGAATTGGTAATGATAACTGACTTGCTGAGAAACGACCTAGGGCAGGTTTGTGATTTCGGGAGCGTGGAGGTGGCGGGTATGCTTCAGTTGGAAAGTTTTGCTCAGGTGCACCATCTTGTTTCAACCGTGAAGGGAACGCTGCGGGAAGATCTAGATGCAGTCGGTGCACTGGCTGCGTGTTTTCCCGGAGGAAGTATCACGGGTGCGCCGAAGAAGAGGGCGATGGAAATTATCGACGAGCTGGAAGACAGACCTAGGGGGATTTATTGTGGGGTGATCGGCTGGCTTGGCTTCAATGGCGAGAGTGAATTCAATATCGCGATCAGGACGCTTGTGCGTGACGGCGGGAATTTGAGATACCAAGTAGGAGCAGGTATTGTTGCCGACTCGGTGCCGGAAGAAGAATACCGGGAAACTCTGCAGAAGGCGGCGGGGATACGGCTCGGGGTGGAGAGGTATCAAACTTTAAATTCTAAACTTTAAACTCCAAGGTAGAGGAAGAGGATCTAAGAAGGAATCATGGCTGGGCGTTTACTCCCGGCCAGATACAAAAAATCCCACTTCGAATCCGATACGGAACCTCAACTCGATATCTCATCGCTGATCGATGTCTGTTTTCTTCTACTGATCTATTTCCTGGTGACTTGCACGATTCAGCCGAGAGAACAGGATCTCCTGATGGCGCTACCAACTCCGGGATCGAGCCCGGTAAGTCCCGCGATCCCCCGATGTTCATCCGCGTGGCTGAAAATGGAGCGGTGTTTTCCGGAGCCGGGACAGATGAGCAGGTGCTGGATACGGATCCGTCTAGCCGTGAACTACCGTTGCTTTCAAGCCAACTGAGTCTCTACCACGCAGCCGCCCGTAGCGCTGGGGATGAAGCTACTATCCAACTGTATGTGGATGCTTCCGCCACCCAACAGCGCGTCGTCGATGTGCTCAACGCCTTGGGTGGGGAAAGGATTGTTTCGGTGGCATTCACCGATCTGGTGGATGTCCTGTAAAAAAGGCTTACGCCAGTTCCGCAGCGTGGAATTCTTGCCAGTCGTCGAGGTTGTTCAGGTTGACCGCGTCGGTGGGTTTGCCGTCCGGGAGGCCTACTTCGGAAAGGATGGACTGCCGGGTTTCATCGGTGTGCTGGTAGCCGACGATTGCGACGTTGAGTTGGGATACGTCGGTCTGATTAAGTTTCGTAGCGTTGTCTGCGACGAATTTTTCAAATTCAATATAGGTCGGCTTTTTCGAAGAAACGAATTCCACGAGCGAATCGCGGTCGATCCCGAGGGCGTCGAGCACCATCATGTCGTAGCCGGGACCGCAGTTCGCGTAACCGTCTGCGAGCTTGTCGGCTGCGCCGAGGGACATTTTCTGCCAAAGGCGGGGGAGGTGAAGGACTCCGAGTGGGCCGGGAGTTCCGGAGGAAATAGTGGGAACGATTTTGTTGCTCATGGTGGCGGGAGAATAGGACCCGTTTCTAGTATTTCAACCGATATCGAATTAATTTTTTCCATGCCACGCATCGTGCCTGTGGCAGTGGCGAAGGAGTCTGTTTCCATGCCGAGATTATGCAGCATGCTTAGGTAGAGATTGGGTAGCGGGTAGTTGTCGGTCTGGGAAAAGGCTAGGTGATGGCCGTGCTGAACCCATCCAGCACTATTGCTGGGTTCCCGATTAATACCAGCAGCCTGCCCGGCTTTTCGCGTTCGTGTGCAATTTTTAGTGGCGTGAAGAATTCACACCCATTTCACATACGCTTCATTAAGAGTTCATATGGCCGTGGATGATTGCATTCATGAAACTATTCATGCCTTACCGAATTCTACCGATGATTTTCTGTGTCGCGACGCAATTAGAGGCATCACCTCCAGATGGACAAGTCACTCTGCCTTACCAACAGTTTATTGAACTCACCCGCAAACCAGAGATCGAGCCAGATGTCAGGCCGCCTGTGGATGCAGTTTTGGCGCGAGCTGATTACCTGATCGACATCCGCAATGGTCAGACGGTCGTAACAGTTGAGTGGCTTGCAGAAAACTTCAGCGATACGTGGGCATGGGTGGCTGTGGCGCCGCTGGATCTTGCAATCGAACCTGAAGGTGAATCTACCTTGGTCGCCCACGACGGGGCCATTCGTTTGCTGATGTCTGAGACGGGTTCGCATCGTGCTAGTGCGCGTTTTTCGGCGCCCTCGGGTCTTGGTATTGCGGCAAGGTTTCCAATTCTTCCTGCCACGTTTAACAGTATAAAAATTAGCAGTGATGGTAAATCCGCGGATTATCAAATCGACGGCGCGACTCTTTTGAAGGATGCAAACGGTGAGATACGCTATCTACTTCCAGCCAACGCGCATGATGTGATCATTCGGAAGTCTGAATCAGACGATGGAGTGAAAGTGCCGACGACTTGGAGTGTGTTTGCGGCGGCCTGGGTAAAATATGATGCTGGTTGGCTTGATCACGAAGTCCGTCTTTCTGCGATACCTACAGGCGGTGATGGAGTTAACATGCAGGTTACGTTTCCAAACTCACCGTCACGAATTGAAGTGAAGAGTGATGGTTTGTTAGAGTTTGAGAAAAACGATTCTGGATTACTTTTTCGTTGGAACAATCGTGATGCAGGCGAGAGGACTATCACTCTGCGATATCGCACTCAAATCGCGGGTGACGATACACAATGGAGCGTGAAAATCCCGGAAGCCGAAGCCGGTTCTACTGTGGTGATTGCCATTCCTCAAGGTGCCGAAATTGCGGGAGACGGTTGGATACAAGAACCCAATCCTTCGCGAGTTCCAGCTTGGCTTCGCACACAATCCCAAGGGCAAAAAATCGTAATGTATTCGGGTAAGCCACCACAAGTTGTAGTGAAATGGCTGCCACGCTTCGATACCGCATCGATGACAATCAATGAGGCGAAGATTTCGACTCGTGTCGTCGCCGATGGTTCACAGCTTACGACGACTACCTATCAAATCACCCATGCCGGCGGAGGTAGCGCGCGTTGGTCGCTTCCCACCGGGATGACCTTGCTTGGCTCGGCGGTGGCTGGTGTCCGGGTCAATCCGATTGATCGTGACGGTGCCTTGGAATTTCATCTGCCTATGCCCGCAGAGGGACGCCCGACAACGGTTGCGTTTTCCTATACTGGTTCTGGCAAGCCGCTTGATCGCGTCGCTGGTGGCTTAGTAGTGGAGACGCCATCAACTCCACTTTTCGCCCACCGCATTGATTGGAATATCGTATTACCCGACGGCACACGACTGGATGCTGTGGAAAGTAACGCTGAAACCGCTGCTGCTCCGGCTAACTCAACGCCGGGATCAGCATGGCTGCGGCGCATGTTTACGTGTGGTGAGCCACTTCGTGCCGAAGTGTTCTATCGATCCAATAACTCCGATAACTAATGATTCCGTTTTTAAAATCTGAAAATATTTAAATATTATGAAATTTTCCCATCTTACCGCTATTGGTTTTATCTTTATCGCCACGTGTATTGCTTGGTTTTTCCTTGGAGCGGCCATGCATAATCGCACTCAGGAACATGCAGAAAAATCGGGCGAGCGCATCGCTGATGGTTGGGGGCCGCCGCTGATGCAGGCGCACCCAACAGCATGGCACGCCACGCCCGGTACGTCCAATGGTCGTCGTCCTCTTGCGATGGCCGCTTCAGATATCTCTGTCGATCTCTCCTTCGAGCCGCTCAGGCGCGGCCTCACCAACCATCGCACGTATGCGGTCGATTTTCGGGCGACTTATCAGGTGGTCAACACAACTCCCGTTTCGCAAACCGTTTATGTTGCATTCGACCTGCCGGATGCCTCGACAAGTTATGAGAACTTTTCTTTCGTGCTCGGTGATGGAGGAGAGAGCAAACGCAGCCCGCGCGACGGCACTCTCTCGGAGGCCGTTGTTCTACCTGCGGGCGGAAGCACTACATTGGTGGTGACGTATCGTGCCCGTGGGGTTGATGAATGGCGCTACCATTTCAACGATAATTCGCGCGTGAGTAACTTTCGTCTCTTCATGAAAACGAATTTCCGGGAAATCGACTTTCCGATCGGGACTGGGTCGCCGAGTAATCGTCGCGATCAAGCAGAGGGTTGGGAGTTTTCTTGGGTGCATCCCGATGTAATTGCTGCTCCCGATATTGGTATGTCGATGCCCGACATCTTGAACGCTGGCCCGATTGCGTCGCGCATTGCTTTTTTTGCGCCGGTTTCACTACTGTTTTTTCTCAGCGTGCTGGTGCTGCAGGGAATCGAGAGCGGTCGTAACATGCATCCGATGAATTATTTTTTCCTCTCCGCAGCATTCTTTGCATTCCACATTCTGCTCGCGTATTTGGTCGATATTATGCCGCTGCATGTTGCATTCGCAATCGCGGGACTGGTTTCAATGGCCTTGGTGGGCGGTTATGTGCGCATCGTTTCGCGCGGGGCGCTTACGGTTCAAGCGCTTATTGCGCAGGCTGTGTATTTGATTCTGTTCAGCTACACCTTTTTTATTCCTGGTCTGACTGGACTGGCTATCACGATTGGTGCTGTCGCTACGTTAAGCATACTCATGTTCCGTTCTGCGCGTATCGATTGGTCTGTTCGCTTCAAGAAAGCAAACCCAGTTCCACCATCCCTTTCCAAGGTGTCATGATTTCGAAAATGACGGGTGCTGTAAGTTGTGGATGGATTCAGCTGGACGAAAAGGCAATCATACAGCCGACTTCCTCACCCGAACTTTTGATCGATCCGAAACCGCTCATGGAATGCCGGCCCATACATATCCTCCTTGTCGAAGACGAACCATCGCTTCGCGACAACGTGACCATCGCGTTGGAATCTGAGGCTATGCTTGTGAGTTGGGCTGCGACTGGAGCGGATGCGGATCGCCTGATCTCGGCGGAAAAATTTGACCTCGTCTTGCTTGATGTAGGGTTGCCGGATACCAGTGGATTCGATCTCTGCCGAGAATGGCGTGCGCGACGGATTGAACTTCCGATCTTGTTTCTCACTGCGCGTGCTTCGGAGGTGGATCGCATTGTCGGTCTTGAAATTGGAGGGGATGATTATTTGGTCAAGCCGTTCAGCCTGCGCGAGCTCGTCGCGCGGATTCGTGCTGCGTTGCGCCGTGTTCCTAAGACACTGGCGGTGGTGGGTCATGATCAGGTGCTCAAATCAGCCGAAGGTTTGATGGTGGATGAGATCAAGATGTGTATCTTGTTTGATGGCGAGGAATTGGAGCTTACACGCTACGAATTCCGATTAATGCGGCTGTTTCTTACTAATCCTGGTCGCGTATTTTCCCGTGGGCAATTGATGGATCAAGTATGGGAAGAGCCCGACTGCTCCCTTGAGCGAACAGTGGATGCTCATATCAAACAACTCCGTGCGAAGCTTCGCGATCGCGGCCAACCTGAAGACTCCATTCGCACCCATCGTGGTCTTGGTTATTCTTTTGATCCTCACTCATGAGCCTTACCCTGCGCTTCATCATTGCTGTGGCGTTGCTGTTCATCGCCGCTTGGTTTGCTATCGTGAAGCCTGTCTTGGCGCGTGTGGAGCGCCAATATTTTGAGGCAGCCGAAGAGCCGATGGTTGATATCGCGAACCTGCTAGCGGAGATCGTGGGAGACTCATGGGTAGAAATACAACCAGCGCCTAGCCTGACTGCTGCCTTGGAGCGCGCACGTGGACGCCATTTCGAAGCGCGGATCTATGAAGTGGTGAAAACCCGTGTCGATTTGCATGTCGCCATCACTGATGCAAAAGGCGTTGTGTTGTTTGATTCGATGAATCCTGCCCGCGCCGGGAAGTCGCATGGTTCCCGAGATGTGCGACTCACCCTCGAAGGTTCTTACGGTGCGCGCACGAGTCTTGCTGACCCGTCCGATCCGTTGAGTGCTTTGATGTATGTGGCGGCACCTGTTCTTGACGATCAAGGCAAGATTCTCGGGGTGGTATCCGTGGCTAAGCCACAGTTGAATCTTTTGGTTTTCATTGAGCAGACGCGTGACCGTGTGAAAGCATTCGCCATCGCCGGAGCCATCGTTGCGTTTCTGCTCGCCATCTTGCTCTCACGTTGGATTGCGGAACCGTTGCGTGCGCTGACTCGGCATGCTGAGGCTGTCGCTTCTGGTGCTAGCCCGCCCGCGCCGCGCCTCCCTGGCCATCACCTCAATCGGCTCGGGCAGATGATGGAGGAAATGCGCGATGCGCTGGAAGGCAAAGGTCACGTCGAGACCTACGTGCGCAACCTCACGCATGAAATGAAAAGCCCGGTTGCGGCGATTCGCGGCGCAGTGGAATTACTCGATGGCTCGCCCTCGGAATCGCAACGCAGAAAACTTCTAGCAAACATCGAAAGCGAAAGTCGCAGGCTTGAATTACTTGGTGATCAGTTGCTCGCGCTCGCCAATCTCGAAAGCCGCAAACAACTCGATCAAACGCACGATATTGACCTTGATGCACTAATTCGTCGCACGGTTGATGCGAAAATTCCCAGCGCGCAAAACCACGGTATTCAGATTAATATCGATTTGTGTGAGAACTTTCGTTTGCGTGGTGATGCCACCTTGATTGAACTCGCCATCGCGAACCTTCTTCAAAACGCCATCGATTTCTCAACAGATCAATCGACCATCACGGTGAAAGTTCGATGCGATAGGAAAGACGCGTTGATAGAGATCGTTGATGAAGGAGTGGGGCTTCCTGATTTTGCCTACGAGCGGGCATTTGATCGGTTCTTTTCCATGCCGCGTCCCCGCACAGGACGCAAGAGTTCTGGGCTGGGATTGTGTTTCGTTCGTGAAACCGCACAACTTCACGGTGGTGATATCACGCTCTCATCCGTTCATCCCTTGGGCACGCTAGCTACACTGCGCTTGCAGATCGATACGCTGCGCGAGTAATAACAAAGGGATAAATGAAGGGCGATGCCGTCGGCGACCGAAGATCGGCGCTACGCTTTTACCATGCCGCGCATTGTGCCTGTGGCAGTGGCGAAGGAGTCTGTTTCCATGCCGAGATTCTGCAGCATACTCAGGTAGAGATTGGGAAGGGGGTAGTTGTCGGTCTGGGAAAAGGCTAGGTGGTGGCCGTGACGGTAGCCGCCGCCGGCGAAGAGGACTGGCATGTTGCGGTTGTTGTGGGACGAGGCGTTGCCGAGGTTTGAGGTGAGCAGAACCATGGTGTCGTCGAGGATGCCGTTTTTCTTCAGTTCGCGGAGAAAGTTTCCCCAGTTGTCGACCGTGTTTTTTTCTACGATGGCGAGTTGTTCGAGTTTCTTCGGATCTTTTCCGTGGTGGGAAAGGGAGTGGTAGGCTTCCTCGACGCCATCGAGGGCGCGAGCGTTGTTTCCGGTACAATGCAGGGTCACGAAACGGGTGGAATCGGTGCGAAGGGCGAGTGCGACGACATCGAGCATCGCACGCATCTGATCGGGCGCGTTGTTGTTGCCGGCCAGTGCGGGATGAGAGCCGACCTTTGGTTTCGGTCGGTTGATCCATTCTTCGTTCGCTTCGAGCCGGGCTTCGAGTTCACGAACGGAGGTGAGCCACTCGTCCATTTTTTCCCGGTCGCCCTGGCCAAGCTGGCGGCCGAGTGCCTTGGTCTCGTCTCGGACGATATCGAGGATTGATTGGCCGCGGCCGTTGATTTCCGCCTGGTGCTTTTTTGCAGCCGGGGAGTCCTCGGTGAAGAGTTGAGCGAAGAGCTCGCTGGCGTCGTTGATGGCCGGTATCATCGCGCCGTTTTCCGTGTAGGAGGGGGAGCGGGAGCCGTTGGTGTTCAACACCAGGGAAGGGAAGCGCGTGTGGTGGCCGAGGTGTTTGGCCATGAGCTGGTCGACGGATACCGTGTTTGACTTCGCGGAATTTCGCTCCATTGGGCAGGCGGAATAAATCGAAGCCTCCGCCGAATGGCCGCCGTTCACTCCGGGATGGGAGGTGCCGGAAATGACTGTGAAATCCTCTCGCAGATCCTGGATGTCCTTTAGATAAGGTGAGGGAGTATAGCTTGTCCCTTTGCCTTTTGGAATGAGAAGCGGGTTGTGCAGGCCGAGTGAAAGTGAAACGCCGACGAAGCGTCTGGGGTTCGGTGGTGCGGTACCGGCTGCGAAGGCGGGCACCATCGCATCGAGCAGCGGCAGGCACAGGGCGACACCGGCCTGTTTGAGGACGGTGCGGCGGGAAAGGGCTTTGTGGGTGGCGATGTGCATTGCGTGAGTTTGCTGGTGGGAATTTTTCAGGAAAGATTCGGCGTTATTTCTCTAGGAACAGCTGACTGGTGAGGGTCTCCTTGAGAAGCGATTTCAGACCATAGTCGTTTTCACGTGCTTTCTCAGTGATTTTTTTTAGCACATCTCTGTCGCTGAAACGAATTTCACCCCCGGTGCCATAGCGGAGCAACTGCCCGACGAATGCTTCGGCCAGCTTTTCGGGACGGGAGAGTTGGATGGTTCTCCATTCCTCGTAGTTCCGGAATTTTTCGCCCTCTGAGGTGATCCCGTGAGGATCGACTTTGGCTGACTTTTTCGGTTTCCCGTAAAACCGGCGGATGTCGCCGACAGGATTGAATTCTTCGAGTGCGAAGCCGGAAGGATCGATTTTGATATGGCACGAAGCACAGGACTTTGAGTTGCGGTGCTTGTCCAGTTGGTCGCGGATCGAGACGGCTCCCCGAATGTCCGGTTCGATGGCGGGGATGTTCGGCGGAGGGGGATCGATGTGGCGCCCGAGTATGCGCTCGTTGACGAAGATGCCGCGCACGACCGGAGATGTGACTGAGCCATCCGCCGTGACTTTAAGGATGGCCCCCTGGGTGAGCAGCCCCGAGCGCGAATCGTCTGGGACGGCGACCTTCTGCAAACCGTTGCCGGGGATGACGTTCAGTGTTTCCTGACCGTAGTGATCCTGGAGCCGGGTGTTGAGGAATGCGAAATCCGATTTCAGAAGATTGCCGATGGCGAGATTGTTTGCGAAGAGTTCGGAAATGAAGGCACGCGTTTCGGCAACCATCGACTGCTGGAGGATGGGGTCGAAGGTTTTGAAGCGTTTCGGATCTGGCTGGGTGGCATCGATGTCGCGCAGTTCCAGCCACTGATCTGTGAACGACTCGATGAAACGGGAGGATTTCGGATCGGCGAGCAGGCGGTCGATCTGCGCGGAAATGACTGCCGGATCGCGGAGTTGGCCATTGTTCGCCAATTTTCGGAGTTCCGGATCGGGGATGGATTTCCAAAGCATGTAGCTCAGCCGGGATGCGATTGCATGAGCATCCAGGGAGCCGGGTTTTTCGACAAAGGTCAGGAAATTTGGAGAGCAGAGGATCGCGTGATAGCCCTCGCGCATCGCGGTGGCGAAATCCTTGCCAGATGCCAATGCGGATGAGACGAGTCTTTCATAGGGAATGAGCGTGGTAGCGGCGACGGGTCTGCGGAACGCACGCCCGGCGAAATTTTTGAGTAAACGCTTCGCCTGTGAGGCGGGGTTCGCAGGACTCTTCCTGATCTCGTCTTCGCTGAAGCCGGGGAAAAGCTTTTCCATGACATCCCGTTTGCTTCCATTGGGATGCACCTGCGTGACGGTGATCCCGGAAAACCGGAGGCCGTCGTAGCCCTGTTTTTCGAGGTTTCTGTTTTCGAAAGTCACCGTGCCGCCATCCTTGCCGACGACGTTGGAACGAGCTCTTTTTTTGCCGCCTTCGGCTGGCTTCATGATCAGGCAATGGCCTTTCCTAATCCATGCCCGGAAGCTCTGGTCTGATGGTTTTTCCGCGCCTTCTACAATTCCGATGGGGAACTGGAGAGGTTCGTTCGATCGTCCCGAGCCCGAGTTCAAAGCGGTCCAGGTCACCCCGTCGCTGCCTCGGTTGATGCCGCTGGCTGCGTGTATGGTCACGTCATACCAGCCGTCTTCTGGAACCTTGGTCTTTGGCATCCGCCCGTAGAACTGGACGCCAATATTCCAAGCGATCAGGTCTTTTTCCGATGGCTCGGGACCGCGGTAATTGCCTTTGCCAATACGATCGGTCAGTTCCTTTTTTCCGTAGCGGCGATTGAAAGCAGGTTCTTTTTCCAGGATTCGCGAAAATGCCTCTTCGAGAGCCAGATCGGAAGCATTCAGGTAGTTTTCGAGATGGAAGTGGCTAAGTTGCTGATGGGCGGCGGTGTTGGTAAAGCCATCTTCAGCATCGGCTGTGAGGGTGCCCTGCAGTTTCACTCCGACACCGAGTAGATCGTGGAGGCTGTATTCGTATTCCTCACGAGTCAGTCGCCGTGCTTGAACCCGACCCTTGGTCTGGATGGCGGCTCGGTCGCTATCGTATAGCGGTTGCCCCAGCGCAGCCAGAAACGCTTCGAGATCCGCTCCGCCGGGGCGCTTGTTTTCCTTCGGCGGCATCTCGCTTTCGTGGATTTTTCTAAAAACCCTTTCCCACGTGGCGAAATTTGCGGGATCGGTTGGATCGAATTTCAGATCGAGAAGATTTAAATCCGCCTCCGCTTCGATGTCGTCGTGGCATTCGTAGCAGTGTTGCTCCAGAAAAGGATCGAGATGTGCACGGATGTCAGACTGTGCATGCGACGTTTGGGTCGCGAGTATTGCGAGGAAAAGAAAACGCATCACGGTATTCTGGATAGATACGATGCATCCTGGGGAATGTTATCACGAAGAGGTCGCGGCGAGCGTCGCTTCGCCGTTACAGAGCGCCGAAGCGGCGGTTGCGGGTCTTGAACTCCTCAACTGCGGCGAAGAGGTCTCCCTGGCGGAAGTCCGGCCACATCTTTTTCACGATGATGATTTCCGAGTAGGAGATCTGCCAGAGCAGGAAATTCGAGATCCGCATTTCCCCTGAGGTGCGGATGAGGAGATCTGGATCGGGGATGTCGGCGGTGTAGAGGTGCTTGGAAAAAAGTTCGGGCGTGATTTCTTCGGGTGAAATTTTTCCTGAAACTGCGGCCTCGGCGATTGAGCGGGCGGCGGCGGTGATTTCCTCGCGAGCACCATAGGAGAGCGCCAAAACGAGGGTCATCGAGTCATTGTTCTTGGTGTGCTCCTGGATTCGTTTAAGTCGCCCGCGGGTGGAGGCTGGGAGGCGCTCGATCTGACCAATGGCTTGGAGGCGGACGTTTTGCTTGTCGAGTTCCTCGGCTTTCTCATCGAGAAAATGGTCGAGCAGACTCATCAGTGCCTCGATCTCTGCTTCGGGTCGGTTCCAGTTTTCCGAGGAAAATGCGTAGAGCGTGAGGTATTTAATATCCATCTCCTTGCAGGCATCCATCACTTCCCGGACGGATTCAGCACCTGCACGGTGACCCTCGGCGCGGGGGAGTCCTCGTTCCTTTGCCCAACGGCCGTTGCCGTCCATGATGATTGCGATGTGTTGCATAGGGAACTAGCCGTCTTGGTGTTCGTTGAACATCCCGTTATAGCCGGGGCTGTAGAGTGTGAGGGGAGCCATCTTGGCGACCTCTTGGAAATGCTTGTCGATGGCGTAGAGGCGCACTTTATCGTGAATTGCGACTGAGGCGATTAGCACATCCAGCCACGGGATGTTAAGGCCGTTCCCGCGTAGTTTCCATGCGAGAGCAATGGCGCGTTCCCAATCCTCTTCCTTGCAGATGCGGTAGGGGATTACGGAAAAATGATGGCTCAGCCGTTTCCGCTCATCCTTTCGCGCTCCGCCGAGGACTTCGAGGCGCACTGGCGAACACCACTGTGCTTCGTATGCTTCAAGCAGACCCTCAAGTGCTAGTTTGACCTCGATCTTGCCACTTCTGCGAAAACCTTCGATCCATGCTGACGAATCCACCAGAACCATCAGTTCGCATCTGGGTAAAGGGGTGGCACAGGGTTAGCGAATTCCACTCCGTCAGCATCCGTGGGTGGCTCCGGGTAGTTAAAAGCTCCCTCGCGTATCATGCGACCGAACTCGCGGGCTTTCGTGCGGCGGACGAATTCAGTAACGGCTTTCGCCACGGCTGGACTCTTGCCCTTGTCCCCGGTGATCTCCAGCAAATCGTTGAGGATGTCTTCCTCGATATCGACAGTGATTCTCATACGCTAATACTAACCCTCAAATATCATCAATAACAAGCGTTAAATGATGATATTTGATGATTTGGCGTTTCATTTTGCCTTCAAGGTCTGTTTTCTATCGGGGCCGACACCCACGAAGGCAATTGGAGCGTCGCAAAGTTCGGAAAGGCGGGTGAGGTAGGCTTTTGCGTTCTCCGGGAGTTGATCGTATTCCGTGCAGGCGGTGGTGTCCTGCTTCCAGCCGGGGAGGGATTCGTAAATTGGTTTCGCTCTGTCCCAGAAGGAGCGGTCTGCGGGAGGGAGTTCGTGGATGGTGCCATCAACGTCGTAACCGGTGCAGATTTTTAGCTCATCGTATTCGTCGAGTCCATCAACGTTGGTGACTGCGAGGCCGGTAACTCCATTCACCATGCATGCGAAGCGGAGCAAGACGGTGTCGAGCCAGCCACAACCGCGAGCACGTCCGGTGGTGGCTCCGAATTCACGTCCGAGATCGTGTAGGTATTTCGAAAGTCCCTCGTCGCCAGTCGGAAACGGACCGGAGCCGACGCGGGTGGTGTATGCCTTGCAGACGCCGATGACAGCCTCGATGGCAGTCGGTGGGAGGCCTGTGCCGGTAGTTGACCCACCAGCCGTAGTGTTGGAGGAAGTAACGAAAGGATAGGTGCCGAAATCGATATCGAGCAAAGTTCCCTGCGCACCTTCGAAGAGGAGGTTCTTCTTACCCTTCCAGGCTTTGTGTAGGACAGGGATGGTGTTTGTGACGTGCGGGCGTAGCCGCTCGAAGGCTGTGTAGGTTTCCTCGATCACGGCCTCGGCGGTGAAAGTCGGGAGGTCGTATTTTTCGAGGATCTCGTTCACCTCGGTAACGCGGCGGGCGATCTGCGCTTCGGCAAAAGGCCTGTCTAGAAGATCCGCTATGCGGAGGCCGCAGCGGTTCACTTTGTCTGCGTATGCAGGGCCGATGCCGCGCTTGGTCGTACCGATTTTCTGATCGCCGAGGGAAATTTCACGCGCTGCATCCAATTCTTTGTGGAAAGGCAGAACGACGTGGGCACGGTCGGAGATGAGAAGCTTGTCCGCACCGATGCTGACGCCCTGGCCTTCGATACGCTCGATCTCGACACAGAGGCCGATGGGATCGACGACGACTCCGTTTCCGATAACGTTAATCTTATCGTCCCAAAGGATGCCGGAGGGAAGGAGATGGAGGACGTATTTCTTGCTCTTCGCGATGACGGTGTGGCCGGCGTTGTTGCCGCCTTGGCCACGGATGACGACGTCTGCGCTTTCGGTGAGGTAATCGACAATCTTGCCTTTTCCTTCGTCGCCCCATTGGAGGCCGATGATGACTGTGTTCATAAATTTCAAATTTCAAAATTCAACTCTCAAGGAAGAGTCGCGTGGTGCCCTGCGCTAGGGGTGGATTGAGGGTTTGTGGTTAGCGCTTTGAACTTTCGATCAGCTCCGCGAACTCGGTGAAGAAGTAGGCTGCGTCGTTTGGTCCCGGCGCTGCTTCTGGGTGATATTGGACGGAGAATACTGGGTATTTTTTATGCCGCATGCCTTCGACGGTGTTGTCGTTGAGGTTGATGTGGGTGACCTCGATGTCGTCGGGTAGGGTGTCTGGGTCGACGGCGAAACCGTGGTTCTGGGAGGTGATGGAAATTTTCCCAGTGCGGAGATCTTTGACTGGTTGGTTTCCGCCACGATGGCCGAACTTGAGTTTGAAAGTCTTGCCGCCGTAGGCGTGGGCGAGGAGCTGGTTGCCGAGGCAGATTCCGAAGGTCGGGAGCTTGGTGATGAGTTCTTTGATCTCCGCGTGGATGTAACCGAGCGCGGACGGATCCCCAGGGCCGTTTGTAAGGAAAAGTCCGTCGGGATTTTTCGCGAGGATGTCGGCGGCGGAGGTTGTTGCAGGGACTACTTCGACCTCGAATCCTGCTTGGCGGAGCATGCGGAGTTGGTTATATTTCAGTCCGAGATCAAGGGCGATGACCTTGTATTTCGCATCGGGGAGTTTCTCGTAGGTTTCGGTTTCTCCGATAGATGCATTAGGCAGACCCCATTTCCGGGATTCCTCAGTCCAGGTGTAGGATTCCTTGGTGGTGACTTCTTTTACGAAATCAGAACCGGCCATTGGGGGTGCGTTTTTTGCGGCAGCGATGGCTTCTTCTTCGGAAAGTTCCGTGGTGACGCACGCGCGCATGGCTCCTAGTGAACGGAGGTGCTTGGTGAGGGCACGGGTGTCTATGCCCTCGATGCCGAGGATGTTGTGGCGCTCAAGGTAAGCCGCGAGGCTTTCCGTGGAGCGGTAGTTCGATGGGATTTCGCAAAGCTCGCCGATGACAAATGCCCGGATGTGTGGGCCTGCGGACTCGTTGTCCTCCGGATTGACCCCGTAGTTTCCGATCATCGGGTAGGTCATCGCGACGATCTGGCCGCGATAGGAGGGATCTGTGATCACCTCCTGGTAGCCGGTCATTGAGGTATTGAAACAGATTTCTCCGGTGGTAGTTCCGGTCGCTCCGTAGGAAATTCCAGAAAAGCAGCGTCCGTCTTCGAGGGCAAGAATAGCAGTGGTAGGCACGGGGCGGGAGGGTATGTACGTCCGGCGCGGGATGGAACACTAAATTTTGGTGTTCGCCCGGGAATTTTTCCGCCGACCCATTGAATAATCGAAATTTCCTATATTTTGGATCAGGGGGAAAGCTCCCGAATCGTTTCCGAAAGGGCATCGAGCCCCCGTCCGATTTTCCGGAAGAACGACGGGTCGTGCTCCACCACGGTGAAATGCGGGTGCTGTGCCCAGATGGCTCGAAGCCGCGAGTTGAGGTCGACCGCTTCGTCCATCGTCTCGCTGCGAATCGGATTTCCACCCTCGATTCCCATTCCACCAACGGCCGCGCTTTCGAAGAAAATCACGGCATCGTAGCGCTCCAGCTCCGCCTCGAGGCTGGTCTTGAGTTCCTCGAAAAATCCATCTGGTTCGCCCGGCCAGTAAACCGCACCGTCCACCGTACCACGGTCGCAAAGCAACACGCGTTCCGGATAGAGCGCTGCTTGCAGGTCCTCGAGGTTTCCCTGCCGGCCTCCGCTATCCACCGACGCCAGGCCTGTTCCCTGTTTGGAAATCTTCCAACGCGGTTGGCTTTCTCGCCGTCGATGCAGACCAGTCACGCCAGAGACTTTGGCGGTAATCCAACGGATGGCGAGCTATGGGAGCTCGCGAGGGTGCAGCAGTGGGTCATCGTCACCAAAGATGCCGATTTCTCGGAACGTATTCTGGTAAGCAAAGCACCGCCATGGATCGTGCGTTTGCGCTTCGGGAACATGCGGCGCAAGGAGTTTCACCGCTTCCTAGTGTTCTGAAAATCTTAATCTGATGGATGGTCGAAGGCGATCCGCCCCCAGAACCCCCCCTTTTTGACGCTCAATCCCTTTTTCTACAAAGAGACTTTACTATTTGTCTGGGGACTTGCGGTGAGTTCCTGTGAAATGGCATCGTCAACGAAGGCTGAGGTGCTATTCCTGTTCTTTCTGCCAAACATTTAAAACGATGCGCCTGATCCTTACTCTCTTCGTCTTCCTCAGTTCCTTCTCGGTTGCGGCTCCGCCGAACGTGGTCTTCATTCTTGCTGATGACCTTGGTTTCTCCGACGTGGGTTGTTACGGTGGGGAGATTAAGACTCCGCATCTTGATTCGCTGGCGGAGAACGGGCTTCGGTTCACGCAGTTCTACAATACGGCGCGATGCTGGCCGACGCGGGGGGCCTTGATGACGGGGTTTTATGCGCAGCAGGTCCATCGTGACAGACTGCCGTCTGGGTCTGGCGGTGGTCGGGGGAGGCGGCAGGAGTGGGCCCGGTTGTTGCCGGACTTTTTGAAGCCGGCCGGGTATCGGAGCTATCACAGCGGGAAGTGGCACATCGATGGGAAGGTGCTCGATGCGGGGTTTGACCGTTCGTATGACACGCGGAACCAGGGGAACTTTTTCTCGGCGAAGGGGAACATGCTCGATGATCAGCCAGTGGCAGTGCCGGAGGACGAGTCGGGGTTTTACTCAACGACGGCGACGGCGGATCATGCCATTGAGTGTTTGAAGGACCACGCGAAGAATCATGCGGGGAAGCCATTCTTTCATTATGTGCCGTTCATTGCGCCGCACTTTCCGCTGCATGCGCTGCCGGAGGATATTGAAAAATATCGGGACAAGTATCTTGCGGGCTGGGAGGCGATGCGGGAGGCGAGATTCAAGCGGCAGAAGGAGATGGGGATTACGAAGACGGCGCTGTCGGCTTTGGAGCGGGACCTTGGACCGCCGTATGCATTTCCCGACGCGATCGAGAAGTTGGGGCCGGGTGAGGTGACTCGTCCTTTGCCGTGGAGTGAGTTGACGGAGGAACAGCGGCGCTTTCAGGCGACGAAGATGGCGATTCACGCGGCGATGGTGGACCGGATGGATCAGGAGATCGGGCGGATCATTGGGCAGATCAAGGCGATGGGACAGTTTGAGAACACCGTGATCTTTTTTGCATCGGACAATGGGGCGAGTGCGGAGATCATGGTGCGTAATGGAGGGCACGATCCGAAGGCGCCTCCGGGAAGCGAGGCGACTTATCTTTGTTTGGGGCCGGGCTTTTCGAGCGCCTGCAATACACCGCACCGCCGCCACAAGACCTGGGTGCATGAGGGTGGGACGAGCACGCCATTGATTGTGCATTGGCCTGCGGGGATCAAGGCGAAGGGTGAGTTGCGCAGCACTCCGGGGCATGTCATCGACATTGTGCCGACGGTGTTGGAGTTGGCGGGAATCGAGAAGCCGAAGGAGTGGAAGGGCGAGCCGATTCCTGAGGCACCGGGGAAGAGTTTGGTGCCTGCTTTGAAGGAGGATGTGGCGATCAGCCGCGAGAGCATTTGGTGGCTGCATGAGGGTCACCGGGCAGTGCGAGTGGGGGATCTGAAATTGGTGGCGGCCGAAGGGGATCCCTGGGAGCTCTACGATTTGAAGACTGACCGAGCCGAGCAGAACAATCTTGCCGCGAAGATGCCTGAGAAGGTGAAGGAATTGGAGAAGGTTTGGCAGGCGCAGACTGATGAATTTACCGAGTTGGTGAAAAAGACGCTTCCTAAGCAGCCCAAGGGGAAAGCCAAACGCAAGAAGGGCAACCCGAAGAAGTAATCACGCACGCTGCTAGGAATTTGCTTTTGGGCTTAGGTGCTTGGGGGCGCTGTTGAGGGGATCGGAGAGGGGAGAAAGGGGGTTGTTTTGGTGATCTTGCACAGCCGGACGACTCGTCGTTTCGCATCCAGTCCGGTAAACACTTCAGGAAACATAACCTGCAACGCGGCTGAGTTTGGGGGCCATACGGGCTACTTCTCCGCAGGTGCAGTTACAGTAAGATCCTTGCTCTCTCTATCTTCGTCATACAAATGCTTCATCAAGAAATGCCTGATATTCTGAATCGCTTCCCGGTGGCTTTCCTTCCATTTCGGCAGGAACAGGTAGTCTTTGTCGTGCGGCATATTCATCACCCGGATGATATTGGCGGCGCATTTGTGTTCGCGACATTTCTTGACGAAGCTCTCCGCTCCGGCGATCGACCCATATTGATCCTTACCGCCCGCGATACTCAATATCGGTGGCGCGGGTGAATCCATGAAATCGATCACATAGCGGGGCGACGTGGAGATCATCGGGTAATGCGCCTTATCGTAGCCGCTCCCATAAAGACTGCTTCCCGGATGTTCGCTATACCCATTCTCCTTGGTGCGAATATAGGGTCGGCCACCCATTCGCTTGCTCAGCACGTCATCGAGATTGGTTGTGTTGTCTTCTTCGAACGCGGTCTTGAGCAATCTTTCTATCGCCTGTGGATTGTTGATGCTCTTGTCGAAAATAGACCCCCCGCCGCCACCGGAGAAAGGAAGGACACAAGCCGGTATGGAATCGATGCCGTTCTTCGGGTCGTATTTCACGCCCACATCGCCTTCGAGCGTCTTGACAAGGTGCCCGCTTGTCGCGAGTGATTCACAAAGGCCTGCACCTGCGGAAAAACCCGAGACCCCGATCCGGTTGGGATCGATCCGGAACTTGCCGGCATTCTTCTTTAGATACCGGATGGAACTCTTGACGTCATTGATTTGTGCCGGCCAAGTGGCGAACTTCGTAGTCCGGTATCCCACGCTTGCGAGCACAAACTTTCCGTCGAGTTCTTCTCCGACGACCCTTCGCAAGAAGTTGATACGCCCGTCCTTTTCCCACATGTTCAAGCCACCGCCATGAAAGAAGAGAATCACGGGCAGGGCCGGTGCCTTCTTGATAGCACGTTGGAGCTTTGCATCGTAATCACGCTGGAAACAGTCCGTGTCGAGAGATAGATCCGCAATCGGCACTGAGATATTGAAGCTTTGCCGATTCTCAGCCTTGTTTTCCGCGTAGGCGACGTTGCGACGAAAGTATCGCTTGCTGGAACGCTGGTAGAACTCAACGAACTCCTGCTCAGATACCTTGCCATCCAGGCTGGTGTCCAAGATGCGAAGCATCTCCGGATCGTCTGCGAAATCGACCTTGTCCAGGAGATGCTTGCCTTCCGTTCCGTCCGCCCCTCTCCGTTCGCCGAACAGGCGTTTGGCCTTGTCAGCAATTGTCCCATCGGCCCACGCCGCCGCAGCCGGGCGGATTGCGCCGGCTTTCGGGTCGGCCTTGGCTTTGGGCGCAGCGCAAATAACCAGCGCGAAGGCGCCGACAACAGCGGCGATCAGGGGGAGGGAAAGAGCGCGGGTTTTCATCGTTTGTTCCATTATCAGGAGATAGTGCGGAAAGATTAATCGTCTGTCTATCACTCCCGCAGACAACGAGTCTGGACAGAACTTTTCCGAAAGTGCCCGAGGTTAGCAATCCTGCTGGCTGGCTGCTAGGAATTTACTTTTGGGCTTAGGTGCTTGGGGGCGCTGATGAGAGGACCGGCGTGCCGGTCGAAGCCTTGGCGAAGACTGGAGAGGGGAGAAAAGGGGTTGGTCAAGAACCGCATCCCTGTCGCCATCCTCTACGGCGGCTACAACCGTCAGCCGGAGTTCACCGCCAAGCTTCACCGCAAC
>TARA_B110000037_G_scaffold223202_1_pt1 | contig 47592 bp, 41 predicted proteins | sample TARA_B110000037 | Tara Oceans TARA_B110000037 (sample SAMEA4397196) | marine metagenome | biome: Polar Biome; feature: [MIX] marine epipelagic wind mixed layer (ENVO:01000061); material: water (ENVO:00002006), including particulate matter (ENVO:01000060) such as... | depth 10-100 m | reverse complement strand
ATGCGATATTCCTCTAATTGTTATAAAATGTACTATAATTTATATTATGTTAAATAGAAATTTACGGTAAATCATTTGATCTTTCATGTGGTACTACCTATTCACTATATGCTTGCAAAATAGGATTGCTTTTATCTTATACATAAACCGTTCTTTAGTTACCCTTGAGATTAGAATCCAGACTAATACTATTCCTATAATACCTATTGGGCTTTTCATAATTCCCAGCGTCTAAAATTTTAGATATAGAAAAACAAATAATCTATTTGAATCAATACGTCAACCAAAAGCTAAAATCATCTCATAGCACTATTGCTAACCGTCATATTCTATTATCTCTTAAAACGGCGTTATAGCGCTATATAGCTGAATTTGAGATCACTGATATTGTAAATATAAATAAAATAAACAGTATAAACCAACTTAAGATGTACCTTGTAAAAAATTATAAAGTCATAAGCATAACAAATAAAGACACTATAATTTCTTTTAATCTTTACTATTATGTCTATATTGGACTCAGTTTATTTGAATTATGAGAGTACAACTGCAAACAATAATTTCCCTAACGAATAATTGGGTGCTAAACAAGCAGCGCTTAAAGTGGAGATGTTGTTTTATTTTAATGGCGCTTTCTATACACCATTCGTTTGGTCAAGAGCAACTCAAAGAGAACGATATTATAAATCTTCAGAACGCTATTATTACTGAAATAACAGAAATACCCCTGGATTCTGGTTGGTTATTCTATTGGAAGCAACTCATTGCTCCAGGTCATTTTAAAGAAGAGATACCACATAAAGTCGTTACACTGAATAATTGGACAAAGTTCAACATTCCTGAAACCGAAAACCTACCCTCGTTTGGCTACGCTACGTATCGGTTAAATATTTCTATTCCCAAAGAAAGAGCACATATTTCATTATACATTCCAAGAATATATGCAGCATCTAAAATATGGGTGAATGGCACGTTTATATCCGAAACTGGTCATGTTGGTATCACTAAAGCAGAGACGTTACATAGACGGTTTTCTCAGATTATCCCTCTAAATACTGATGAAACTGAATTTGAAATTGTTATCCAGGTTGCAAATTTTTACCATAGTAAAGGTGGCATTATTGGACCAGTAGTTTTAGGTTCCAGCCAAAAGCTTCACAATACAAAATCTAAGCAAATCATTGCGGATATGATTTTTATTGGATGTTTAGGTTTTATTGGGTTTTTCTTTTTAATCTTCTTTTTACTGTATTGGAATAAAGATAAAGCAGTGCTCTACTTTGCTGTGCTCTGTATCGCTTTATCTTATATGGCATTGAGTGATAGATATGCGCCTTTGGCAGTCATTTTTGAATCCACAAGTTGGATTCTATTAACAAAAATTGAGTATTTGTCCTTATTTTTATCTGGGATTGCTGCCACCTTATTTTTTCAAAATATTTTCTGTGATTTCATTCACAAGGCCTATTCTAAAATTGCGAATTATGGTTTTTATGTACTCGCCTTGCTCGTTATTTTTCTACCTGCTCCCCATTTCACCAAATTACTTCTACCCTTCTTAGTCTTAATGCTACTTAATTTACTTTATATGACGTTCATATTTGTAAAAGCTATTTTTGGTAAACGGCACGATTCTATTTTACTATTAGTAAGTATGGTGCTCGGTTTAATTATTTTTTATATTCATATTTTCTTCTTTTTAGGTGGAAATAGTAACGCTATAGTCTACGTAAATTTTGGTTATATCGTCGTATTTTTAATCCTTTCTACACTTTTAATGACGCGGTTTTCTAATTCATTTAAAGAACTTGAACGTTCAAAAAAGTTGGCACTTCAACAACAAAATGAGCTGTTTTTAAAAACCAATCAACTGTCTAATACCAATATTATACTTAACGAAAACCTAAGAGTTTTAAAAAATAACAATACTGAATTAGATAATTTTAACCACATTGTTTCTCATGACTTAAAATCACCATTAGTTGGGGTGCATAGCTTAGTTTCTTTTATAGAAGAGGATCTTAAAACCAGTTTAAATGAAAATACAAAATCCCATTTAAAACTATTGAAAAATAGGGTTTCAAAAATGAACTCCCTAATAGATGGTCTCTTAATATATTCTCAAATAGCCAAAGGAAAAAAGGACAAAGAACTCTTTAGTCTCAATAAATTGCTAAGTGACGTCATAAGCGGAATTAATTTATTAGATCAAAACACCATAAACCTGCCCAACCAGAATTTAGAGATTTATGCTAATAAAATTGAACTGTATCACGTGTTTCAAAACCTCATTAGTAACGCTATTACACATAATGATAAAGACCCTATAATTATTAATATATCAGTGTCTAAGCTTCCCACTGAATATGTGTTTTCTGTGAGCGATAACGGTCCTGGTATTGACGAGAAATATCACACTAAAATTTTTGAAATGTTTAGTCAATTACAAGTGAATGACGCTACTCAAAGTAGTGGTGTTGGACTCGCCATTGTAAATAAAATAGTGTCTGAAAATAAAGGTGCCATTTCAGTAGAATCAGAAAAAAATTTAGGATTAAAAATAAGTTTTTCTTGGCAATTTTAAGTACTACGAAAAGCGGCATTACCAAGTCTTGTACATAGGCCTTAAAATATATGTTCTAAGTTTTAAAATACTAGATTAATTAGTCTTCTTTAAATAGGAATATGTTAGACAATGTATGGCATTACCCTTATCTTTGCAACAACTACTAAAAGTAACAGTTATGAGCACTACAAAACCAACCTTAAACGTATTAGGAACCCCTCTAGAAAACTGCTCTTGCGATCCTATGACAGGGTATTTACGTGATGGTTTTTGTAACACCACAACAGATGATTTTGGAACCCATGTTGTTTGCGCTATTGTCACTAAAGAATTCTTAGACTATTCCGCATCTAAAGGAAATGATCTCATGACCGCAATTCCACAATGGAATTTCCCCGGACTCAAACCCGGTGATAAATGGTGTCTCTGTGTATCGCGCTGGAAACAAGCCGAAAAAGTCAATTGTGCTCCAAAAGTAGCTCTAAATGCAACCCATGAGCTGGCTTTAAAATTTGTGTCTTTAGAGCTTTTAAAAGAACATGCAGTGCTATTGTAAGCCCTAAAATATTTCCTTGTATGACTAATCGTTCTTAATTAAAACAAGTGTGCTCCGCTCCTATTACGCGCACTACAAATAGACCAGATCTATATATAACTGGATATTATTGTTATTAAAAAGCATCTTGAATTTTCAAATGTATTCTAGTCAATTCTAGTGGTCAGTGCAGATTATAAAACCATGTTAAAATAATTATTTTGTTTAATAATAGTAGTTTGCAATTAAACAAAAAGAGGTGTCTTTCAATAAAAAATAGTATGATGTTAAGTACAATGATTGAAGAAAAAATTAAGGCGAAAATTAAAGCAGAGAGTAAGACCAAGATTAAGATTAAGGCGCATATGAAAATGAAAGTGGCAGATGTTATGAGCTCATGTATTTATGCTCCCATTCTGAATTAAATTACTTTATATTTGCAGCATGCAACAAAAGAAAATCTCACAGGTAGAATATATCGTTTTAATGGCCGCACTTATGACGGTTCCTGCCCTTGCCATTGATGCTATTTTACCGGCATTGGATATTATTGGTGATTCCATTGGTACCATAAGTAACAGTGAAAATCAGTCGTTGATTATTATGATTTTCTTGGGGCTCGGTATCGGTCCTTTATTTTTTGGCCCTATTTCAGATAGCGTTGGAAGAAAACCTCCTGTTTATGTCGGTTTCGCAATTTTTATTTTTGCCAGTTTAATTTGTATTCAAACAGAATCTTATGAGGTAATGGTTGTAGGAAGAATTCTACAAGGTATCGGGCTTTCTGCTCCTAGAACTATTTGTATTTCTATGGTACGTGATGTGTATTCTGGAAATTATATGGCGCGGATATTGTCTTTTATTACGGTGGTTTTTATTTTGGTACCGGTAATTGCACCCGCATTAGGTAAATTTACGTTGGATGCTTTTAATTGGCAGGCTATATTCTATATACAATTGTTTATAGCATTGCTCATTTCCATTTGGTTTTGGAAACGTCAAGAGGAAACCTTAAAAAATGAACATCGCATAAAGTTTAAATGGAATTCATTTTTGAATGGTATAAAAGAATTAGTAAAATTCAAGAAAACTATTGGGTATACCTTGATTTCTGGCTTTATTACAGGCTCTTTTATTGTCTACTTGAGTGCTTCTCAACAAATTTTTCAAGAGCAATATGATCTTAAAGAATCCTTTCCCTTTATTTTTGCCTCTTTGGCAATTTCTGTTGGATTGTCAATTTTATTGAATAGTTTTTTGGTCATAAAATACGGTATGGAAAAATTAGTAACCATTTCATTGTATGCCTATTTTGTAGTTTCTGTGCTGTATGTTGGTTTGTTTTTTAATACTTCCAATCCGAGTGCTGCAGTGTTAATTTCCTTTTTTGCGCTGCAATTTTTTTCTATCGGATTTTTATTTGGAAACCTGCGCGCCTTGGCGATGGAACCTATAGGTCATATTGCGGGTATTGGTGCAGCTGTCACCGGATTTATTTCTACTTCAATGGCAGTTCCTATTAGTACGTATATAGGGGGGTTTATAGCCAGCACTACCCTCCCACTTTTTATTGGATTTTCAGTTTGTAGTTCTTTATCTATTTTGATTATGCTTGCTGTTAAAAGAGATTCGAGAGTGAAAGTTGTGTGATCAGAAAGTATCTAAATTCTTTCTTTCCTTTGTCTTGATGCAATGGAACATTAAAAACTCATTATATTTAGCGAATAGAAATTGAATGATCAATCATAATTATGTCCATAAAAATATTTTTAACGGGTGGAACTTTTGATAAAGAATATAACGAATTAGACGGGTACCTCTTTTTTAAAGACACACATTTACCAGAAATGCTGCGACTTGGTCGAAATCGGGTTCCTGTAAATACAGAAACCCTAATGATGATAGATAGTTTGGAAATGACCGAAGCCGATCGAGCTCTAATTATTGAAAGTATTTATAAATCAACAGAAGATAGAATTATTATTACGCACGGTACGGATACTATGGTTGAAACAGCGCAGGCTATTGCTAAGGATATTACGACCAAAACCATCGTATTAGTTGGTGCTATGATTCCCTATAAGTTTGGGAGTTCCGACGGTTTATTCAATCTCGGTACTGCATTGGCATTTTCTCAAACCTTACCGCCTGGTGTTTATATCGCTATGAATGGTCATTATTTTAATCATGATAATTGTAGAAAAAATAAGCAGAATGGGTACTTTGAAACATTGGGGTAATACAATGCTTCTACTTTATTATTTGTTTAATATCTGATGGTCCTTTACTAATTCTTGTTGTAATTGAGCATATTCCACTTGCTGAACGGCACTATTTGAATCGATAGCCAAACTTGCAGCAGTTGCCGCAGATTGTCCTAAAATCATAAATACAGGTTCCATACGAATAGATCCAAAAGCAATATGAGAGGCCGATAAACATACTGGAACCAATAAATTAGTACATTCCTGCTTTTTTGGAACAATGGCTTTATAACTTATTGGATACGGATTAAAACCGCCTACTTCTACATCCCCTTCATTTTTTACAAACCCTTGGTCATTAATATACCGTTGCATATGATGTGAATCCATGGTGTAGGCGCCCATTCCAATAGATTCGGTGGCCGACTCAGGGTTTTGTTTGCAATGCATTTCTGTCATCACAAAATCACTCAACATTCTACGTGCTTCTCTTATATATAACTGTGGCGTCCAATGTTGGTTATTTACAAACTCGTCTTTTGGCAATCCCCATGTACTAAATTCTGCTCTTATTTTTTCTGGAACTCTAGGATGGTTCCCTAAAGTCCAAAGTAATCCTTTTTGATAATTTTCGTGCTCTTTGATGATTGCCGCCCTGGTTTTATAATTCCCATTTGGATACTCAAAATTACGCCCGATATAATCTGTTGAAAAGGGACCTTTATTGTTAGAATCTGTTTTGTTATTGGGCATTTTACTCATAATGAAAAAAGGCCCTTGATATCCTGCTTCAATGGCTCTAAAAAGCAATTCAAAGTCTAGTTCATTATAACTCTCTGGCTTTTCTACCATCACACGGTTTTCAGGAACATTGGTCAAACACATTCTAAAGCAATAGCCTTGCACCATTTCATCCGCACTGCCATCGGGATTAATTGCTGCATTTACATTTGGTAATAGACCGCTGATAGAATCGCCTTTTATGATATAAGGGTCTACACCATCAGGAAATTGGTGGTAGATTCCATGTTTTTTCTGAACACCATTCAACGTCTCCCCATATTTGGCATTTGCTTCTCGGCCAACGGTATAACCTACCCCCGACTTTGCCATTAAATCACCTTCATACGTAGCATCTATAAACATTTTTCCGTGATATTCCTTACCAGATTCTGCGGTAATAAATTGAATTTCACCCTCTTTTTTATGAACGCCATTATTTAAATCGAGTCGTTCATTTTTAATGATTACAATTTTATATTCTCGAATTAAATCTTGAAAAACTTCTTGTGCTACCTTGGGTTCAAATGTCCACATAGATTTTACGCTATCTGTAGACTCTTTCGGTATATAGGTCTCTCTTTCTTGCCAATTCCAAGCGGTAGGATTATCATATTTTTGAGCAATACGCTCATAGAATTCTCTGGAGATCCCTCCTATTACTTGTTTATTTCCAATATCTGTGGCTCCTAAACCTCCAGTTGTGAGTCCGCCAATATGATTGCTTGGTTCTATAATAATAGCACTCTTCCCCATACGACTGGCTTGTATAGCTGCAGCAATACCAGCCGATGTGCCTCCGTAAACAATAATATCATACGTTTTTGGACTATTATTACAAGATATGACGCATACTAAAAGGGTTAGTTTGATAAGGATACTGAAAGAGCGAATAATTTTCATAAAGGAACTGATTGATTAATTTTTTTTCGAAGTCACAAATATAATCTATATCCTAGATTTGTAAGAGTTCTTAATCCAATTTTTCTGTTTACTACTATTTTTTGTTTCATTGCACGCCTAATAAAATAAACCAACTTTTTTATCTCGTTTATAGTCTGCCTCCATTGATAAAAAATATATGTTTTATGGATTTTAGTTAAAAGTAAAGCTACATGCAGCCTTGCTTAATTAATTATTTTGATCCATTACTTTTAAATTTTGAATTTCAACAAGTTACTCCTTTAATTAATCGTTTTTTTTTGTAACTTAACAACGTTCTAATGGCATTTATATTTTTGATTGAGTGGTGACTAAATTTGAATATTTTTAGTTTATACAACGTAAAAAAAGATGCATAGCCTTCGTTATTGGTATGTGTTTTTAACAAAGAGTAAACTGAAAAGAACAAATTTACATCGATTAATTGGGGATGTATTTGGTATACTACACCTTTTATGGGAGTAAATCACATAAGGCGATATGATACGGTTAAGTGTATTTGTTTATTTCTTTTAACCTTTTTTGAAATCTATTAAAAATTAAAATTTATGAGTATGAATCCTATAACATTAATAAGTATTATTATTGGCTTATTTTTCCTCTCTGGAATAAGAGTAGTTTATCAATATAAAAGAGCCCTAAAATTTAGATTTGGGAAATACATTAAAACGCTTCAACCGGGATTTAGATGGATTATTCCTATTGTAGAAACCATTCAAATGGTTGACATACGGGTGATTACTATCAAAATTATTTCGCAAGAAGTAATGACTGAAGACAATGTGCCTTGTAGTATCGACGGGGTTGTATTCTTTAAAATTGATGACCCAGAAAAAGCAGTGTTAGAAGTTGAAGAATATAAATTTGCCATTAGCCAATTAGCGCAAGCGGCACTTAGAGATGTTTGTGGAAAGGTAGAATTAGATACTATTTTATCCAAACGTGAAGAAATGGGTAAAAATATTAAGAGTATAGTTGAGTTGGAAACAAAAGAATGGGGAATAAAAATTAACGATGTAAAGATTAAGGATATTCAATTACCAGAAAACATGCGCAGAATGATGGCGAATCAGGCCGAAGCGGAGCGTTCTAGACGTGCACAAATTATTTTGGCGCTCGCAGAAGAACAAGCTGCCGGTAAATTATTGGAAGCGGGAAAACTAATAGATCAGTCTCCTTCTGCTATTAAATTACGATTGTATCAGACTTTATCAAATATCGCCGCTGAAAAAAATTCAACAATACTATTTCCATTTCCAGAAGAAGTATTACATCAAATAGTAGGCAAAAAAAAGAAAAAGAAGAAAAATAAGAAATAAAAAACGCTGTATAAATGATATATAATGCATGTGTATTGAAACTAGATTACTTAGGGAGACTTTTAATAAAAATAAAAAAAAATGTTATTAACGGACCTTTATTAATTGGCATATGAACAATTAAAATAATAATAACCACTAATTTTATGAGAGGAGCACCCGCGTTTAAGAAAGCAGGGTGCTTTTCTTTTTTTTTTAAATGTGATTGTTTTGAGTAAGACTTATATGGATTGCAGCAACCGTAAGCAAGTGTACTATCCTAAATTTGTGAAAACAAAAATAGAAATCAAAAAATATTCTTTTAGTCCTAATTATATTAATGCTATTTCCAACTTGTACAATTGCACAAAAAGTAAAGGTTGAATAAGAAAAGGGAATGGATGAAATGTGGGGTGATCAAAAAGAGGTAGGCGGAACAGTCAATATAAATATGTAATTTAGCGATTATGAATAAAAAGAAAATTACTGGTGTATTATTTGCTATAGTTATTTTGATCGGAGTCATTTTCGTTTGGAAGTTTTTCAGTGCCCCAGACCCTGTAGATTTTAGCGCCGATATAAAGCCCATTTTGAATGAAAGCTGTATTTCATGTCATGGTGGTGTTGCAAAAAATGGAGGATTTAGTTTATTATTTGAAGAAGAAGCCTTAGGAAATACCAAATCAGGAAGTCCAGCAATCCTTCCTGGAAATGCATTGGGAAGTGAAATGATTAAGCGGGTACATTCCAACAATCCAGAAATGAGGATGCCCTACAAAAAGGCAAAACTTTCTGATCATGATATTGACTTATTAACACGATGGATTAATGAAGGTGCTAAATGGGGAGATCATTGGGCGTATTCACTTCCTGAAAAAGTAGCGATTCCAGAAGAATTTGAGATTTCTAAAACAGCATCAGAAGAATTTTTACAAAATGGCATCGATCGTTTTATTTTGGAAAAACTTGAAACAGAAGAATTGCATCCCAATGTACCAGCCGATAAAAACATTATAAGTCGACGTGTAGCATTCGATATCACAGGACTTCCGTTAAGCGATAAAGAATTTAATGATTTCAATGCCGGAACTATATCCTATGAAAAATTAGTAGACAACTTACTTTCTAAACCTAGTTTTGGAGAGAAATGGGCTACATGGTGGCTAGACATGGCACGTTATGCAGATTCTAAAGGGTATGAGAAAGATCAAAGTCGTACGATGTGGCAATATCGCGATTGGGTTATAAAGGCCTTTAATAAAGATATGCCTTATGATCAATTTACGATAGAGCAATTGGCAGGAGATCTGCTACCTAATCCTACCATGGATCAAATGATTGCAACCGCATTTCACAGAAACACGATGAACAATGATGAAGGAGGAACGGAAGATGAAGAGTTTCGTGTAGCCTCCGTAATGGATCGTGTAAGCACAACCTTTGAAGTATGGCAAAGTACGACTATTGGATGTGTACAGTGTCACAGTCACCCGTATGATCCTTTTTTACAAAAAGAATATTACAACATTATGGCATTTTATAACAATGCTAGAGATGAAGATACTCCAAGTGAAAGTCCCGTTTTAAAATTTTATAATGAAGAACAACAGGTAGATGTGGATAAAGTAATGGATTGGGTGGCTACTTTTGGTAATGAGAAAACAACCAAAGCATATGCTGATTTTTTACGTTTACAAGAGCCTGTATATCATGCACACTCGGCTATAAATTTTCAAAATGGGGTATATGATAATCATGCTGCCTTTAACTTATGGGATGATGGATCTTGTGTTTTAGAGAATGTGTATACTAAGAATTCAAGTTATATTTATTTTAAGTACAATGCACGCCACAACGGAACGAAGGTGACGATTCGAGAAAATGATGCTAACGGAGAGGTATTCGCCTCTTTCACCCTTAACAGAACAAAAGGAACAGTAACAGAAAGATTCCCAATAAAAAATATTGATCGCAAAGTAAATCTTTACTTGGAAACTAATAATGATAATGTTAAAAACCAGATAAGTGTCATGAATGTATACTGGTTGGCATTTATAGATGATCTACCGGGTGAAGATGAAAAAGACCATACTGCTATCAACGCTACTTTCGATAAGTTATTAATGGCTCCCACGCCTACACTACCTGTGATCTCTGAGAATCCAGCGTATATGAAAAGAACAACCCAGATATTTACACGAGGAAATTGGTTGATGAAAGCGGATACGGTAGAAGCCGTAACACCAAAGGTGTTGAATGCTTGGAATGAGGATTGGCCAAAAAATCGCTTAGGATTTTCTAAATGGTTGGTAGACAAGAAGAATCCATTGACCGCGAGAACTTTAGTAAACCGCATATGGCATCAAATTTATGGTGTAGGATTGGTTTCTACCATTGAAGACATCGGTTCTCAATCTGCGGCTCCATCCCATCCTGAAATGTTAGACTGGTTATCCTTGCGTTTTATGAATGAACTTAACTGGAGCATAAAATCGTTGGTTAAAGAAATTGTACTCTCGGGAACCTATAGACAAAATTCTGAAACAACTCCGAAAGGTTATCAGGTAGATCCAGACAATGTTTTTTATGCTAGAGGACCGAGACAACGTTTAAGTGCAGAGCAAATAAGAGATCAAGCATTGGCTATTTCCGGATTATTAAGTGCTAAAATGTATGGGCCAAGTGTCATGCCACCGCAGCCAGATGGTGTTTGGCAAACGGTGTATAGTGGTCAAAAATGGGTTGAAAGTAAAGGGGAAGATAAATACAGAAGAGCCGTATATACCTATTTAAAACGTACCAGCCCCTACCCGTCTTTTATGACCTTTGATTCTGGAAGTAGAGAGGTTTGTACGATTCGTAGAACGGTAACAAATACACCACTACAAGCGCTCATTACACTAAATGATCCCGTGTATGTAGAAGCGGCTTATCACCTTGCTAAAACGATGAAAACAGGCAGTGATTTGGATGAAAGTATTGGTAAAGGGTATGAAAAAGCAACACAATCGATTATTAAAGGTGAAACCTTAACCGTTTTAAAGGAACTTTATCAAACATCCTTGGCAGAATTTGAGAATAATATGGAAGCGGCCAGAGATTTACTACATTTCGAGGATGTAGACTCAAGTGCAGAATTAGCTGCTTTAACAGTAGTAGCAAGTGCAATAATGAATCTAGACGAATTTTTAACGAAAGCATAAGATGGACAATTTTGAAAAATTAATACAAGAGAAAATTGCACTAGAAGTTGAAGCAAAAACAAGAAGACATTTTATAAAACAATGTGCCACTGGAATTGGAGGTTTGGCCTTGAGTTCTATTTTTATGGGGTGTGACCCGTTTTCTTCTACGCCAAAACAAAAAATACAATTTTCACCTAGAGATTTAAATCCGCTGTCTACAATGGCTCCTCCATTTAGCCCAAAGGCAAAGTCGGTGATCTATTTGCACATGGCTGGTTCTCCATCACAATTAGAAATGTTTGATTACAAACCCATCTTAGAGAAGTTAGACGGTCAACCTTGTCCCGATTCTCTATTAAGAGGTAAAAAATTCGCATTTATAAAAGGAAAACCGAAATTATTAGGGCCTCAAGCAAAATTTGAACAGGTAGGAGAGTCAGGTAATTGGGTTAGTGATAACATGCCTCACTTTAAAAAAGTGGTTGATGATGTCGCCTTTTTAAAAGCGGTAAATACAGATCAATTCAACCATGGGCCTGCACAATTATTGATGCATACCGGAAGTCCAAGAATAGGAAGACCAAGTATTGGTTCATGGGCTACTTACGGTTTAGGGTCCGAAAATCAAAACTTACCTGGGTTCGTAGTATTAACTTCTGGAGGAAAAGCACCAAGTGCTGGAAAAAGTGTTTGGGGAAGTGGCTTCTTACCTTCTGTATATCAAGGCGTACAATGCCGATCAAAAGGGGATCCTGTTTTATATATAGATGACCCTAAGGGAATTTCTAGAAATATAAAGAAAAGTACCATTGACGCAATCAATAAAATAAATAAAGAAGAATACACAAAATATGCTGACCCAGAAATATTAGCACGTATCAATCAATATGAAATGGCATATAGAATGCAAATTGCGGTTCCGAATGTTATGAATATTGAAAATGAGCCAGAAAATATTAAAGAAATGTATGGTGTAGAACCGGGGAAAGAATCTTTTGCAAACAATTGCTTATTGGCCAGGAAATTGGTGGAAGATGGTGTTCGTTTTGTTCAATTATTTGACTGGGGATGGGATAGTCACGGCACAGGTCACCAGACAGCATTAGATTTAGGGTTTAGAAATAAGTGTAAAGATGTAGACCGTCCAATTACCGCTTTAATTTTAGATTTAAAGCAACGTGGATTGTTGGATGAAACATTAATTGTTTGGGGAGGTGAATTTGGAAGAACTCCCATGCAAGAGAATCGAGGCAATCAAAAAATGAGCTTTAAAGGGCGTGATCATCACGGAGATGCCTTTACCATGTGGATGGCCGGTGGTGGCGTTAAGGGCGGTGTCTCTCATGGTGAAACCGATGAAATTGGATTTAATGGAGTAGAAGGACGTGTATCTGTGCATGATGTACACGCCACTATATTACACACACTCGGATTTAACCATGAAGAATTTACATTTGACTTCCAAGGACGTCCATTTAGGTTAACAGATGTACATGGCCATGTAATTCATGAAATCCTAGCTTAAAAAAACCCAAATTACATATGAATATAATAATGCAATTGTTAGGAAGGTTGCACCCTCTTATCGTACATCTTCCCATTGGGTTTATTGTGTTAGCCTTGATACTTTCTTGGTATGACCGAAAAGAAAAAACATTTACAAATGGCATTGCAATATCCTTTCTTTGGGGAGGAATTACTTCGGTATTAGCTTGTATTTCAGGCTATTTATTATACCAAACAGAAGGATTTTCTTTTGATACTATAAAAATACATTTATGGTCGGGTATCATTACCGCAATCTTTTGCTTTTTAGCGTATGCCCGTAAAAAAGACGCACCCCGCTTTATAGTATTCAATCGGATACGTTCAGGTTTTTATTTACTAATCTTATTTGTATTGATTTCTATAACAGGTCATTTAGGAGGTAGTATAACGCATGGCGAAGAATATTTAGTAGAACCGCTGCCAAATTCAGTAAAATCTTTGCTGGGTATAGAAGTCTTTGAAAAGCAAGAAATTATATTGACGGAGGAAACTTGGGAAGAAGCATTGTTGTATGATGCTATAATTCATCCCATTCTAAATAACAAATGTTTGAGTTGCCATAGTTCTAAGAAAGCCAAAGGAGAATTGATTTTACAATCTCCAGAAGCTATTTTAAGAGGGGGTGAAAATGGAGACGTACTCGTTTCCAATCATCCTGATAAAAGTGCGTTGTACACGAAGTTAGTATTGCCTTTGGGGGATGATGATCGCATGCCTCCAGATGGAAAAACACAATTAACGAAGGCAGAAGTTCGATTAATTTCCGAATGGATTGAGCGTGGAAATTCTTTTGAAAAATCGAATAAAGAACTGGGAATAAATGTTGAATTAGTGAAGTCCTTCTTTCCAAGAAAAATAAATAATAACTATCCAGATGTCTATGTCGAAAAAGTAATAGCGCAATTTATTGATAGTATAGAAGCGATGAATGTTTACGTGGAGAAAATAAATAAAGAATCACATTTTTTAAGTGTAACTTGCATCAATCAGCCTACATTCGAAGATGCTAATTTTGCATTATTCCTGCCAATTGCAGAGAATATTTCGATGTTAGATTTAGGTACTACCCGAGTTACAGATGCCATTTTTTCAGAACTTAAAAAGTTACCAAATTTAACTGTCCTAAAACTTGACAATACGACAATAACAGGAGAAAATATTAAAGAATTAACAAGTTTACAGCACTTGAAGTTTATCAATCTGGCGAGTACACAATTTAAGGAAGCAAATCTTTCTACCTTCTTAGAGTTTCAACGATTAGAAAAAGTCTTTTTACACAATACGGATATAAAAGCAGGAAATATGAAAGCCTTTGCAGCTAAGGAAATCAAAGTTGACTTTGGAAACTACGCATTGCCAACAATAGAATCTGATTCTATTATTTTTTAAATTGACATATCGATTAATATAAATTTATTCTAATATTATTGAGTATAGGGAACTAAACAGATGATAGAAAAAAAGAAATTTGGAACCTTTGCAGGTGTATTTACACCTTCCATCTTAACTATTTTAGGAGTCATTATGTACATGCGTTTAGGCTGGGTAGTTGGAAACGCCGGTCTCTTTGGCGCTATCATCATCATTATCATAGCCCACGTGATTGCCGTAACTACCGGTTTGAGTGTGTCTTCTGTAGCTACCGATAAAAAAATTGGAGCCGGTGGCGTATATTATGTGCTTTCTCGCAGTATGGGAATTCCTATAGGAGGTTCCATTGGAATCGCTTTATTTGTGGGAACTGCTTTTTCTATTGCTTTATATATTATAGGATTTGCCGAAAGTTTTAATAGCTATTTTGGCTATGGAACGGCTATAAACGATTTTAGAGTTACGGGTACCATTGCCTTGTTATCCTTAACAGCTTTGGCTTTAATTAGCACTTCTGTGGCGCTTAAAACCCAATCTATCATCTTAGCGGCAATAATCCTTTCTTTAATTTCTATATTTTTAGGATCGAGTGAGTTTATTCCGGAATCAGTACCTTATGTAACTTCAGATAATTCAGTACCTCTAGAAGTCGTATTTGCCATTTTCTTTCCCGCAGTTACAGGTTTCACTGCGGGTATCGCCATGAGTGGTGATTTAAAAGATCCAAAGAAATCAATTCCAATGGGAACATTGATGGCGATTGGCGTTGGATTAGTCGTCTATATAGTTTTGGCCATTTTTATATCATTAAAAGTCGATGCTGAAGTCTTAAAAACGGATTATAATATTTTGATAAAAATAGCCCTCTTTGCTCCTGCCGTTGTTGCTGGAGTTTGGGGTGCGACATTATCATCAGCTTTAGGAGGGATTCTAGGAGGACCAAGAATCTTGCAAGCCATGTCTTTAGACAAAGTAACTCCAAAGTTTTTTGAACTAGGGTCAGGTGAAAATAATGAACCTGTAAGAGCACTTTTTTTAGTATTTATAATTGCAGAAGCTGGAATTTTAATTGGAGAGTTAGATGTTATAGCGAGAATTGTCTCTATGTTTTACTTAACTGCGTACGGATTTATAAATCTTTCCTTCTTTCTCGAAAGTTGGGCCAATCCAGATTTTCAACCTACGTTTAAAGTAAAAAGATGGATTGGATTTGTTGGGTTTGTTGCTTGTTTTTCTGTGATGTTCAAACTGGACTTGATGGCAATGATTGGGGCGCTCGCCGTGGTAACTGCTTTGTATTTTGGGTTGCAACGAAAAGAAGTAAAACTGCAATCGAATGACGTATGGCGCAGTGTTTGGGAGAATATTGTTAATAAAGGATTGAAAAGAATTGATGCTAAGGTTGAAGTAAATACTAATTGGAATCCGAATATTATATTATTTAGTGGGCAAAGTAAACATCAAAAGTACCTATTAGAATTGGGTAAAACGGTTTCGGGTCGCACCGGTGTTGTTACTAATTTTAAATTGATATTAAATAAAGAAAATGACAAACCATTACGAAGAACAGAACAGGTTGTAAGAAATGAAGTCTTTACAGATCTTGGAATCTTTGCACGACAACTAAAGGTTGAAAATATATACCAAGGAATTACAACTATTGCATCGACTTTTGGGTTTTCTGGAGTAGAACCAAACACTGTTATGATGGGGTGGCCCAAGGGTTTAGAAAGTTCTAAGGAATATGCTAAAATGACTGAGACGCTATTACATTTAGATTATAATTTGTTGTATTTAGATTTTGACAGAAGAGCTAAATTTGGTAATTATAAAACTGTTGATTTATGGTGGCGAGAAACCGACAGTAAGAATGCAGAGATGATGCTAAATATTGCTCGTTTTATTATTGCCTCAAAAAGATGGGATAGCACCAGCATTCGTGTACTATTTGTCAATAATAACAATGTAGAATCCGACTTAATTCGCTCTAAAATCAAAAAGTTAGTTGAAGACTTACGTGTAATTGTGACCATTGAAATTATTAATAATGCAGTGGAACAAAAACGATTTTACGACCTTGTTAAAGAACAATCTGAAACTACCGACTTAACGCTGATTGGAATCCCAAATTACAAAATTGAAAAACAGGCTGAATTTGTAACTAAAACGAATGATTTATTTGAAACCATCGGCTCTACCTTATTGGTAAAAGCAGCCAATAACTTTAATGTGTTGGACTTAGATTTTGTGAAGCATAAATGATGGTAGTTACTTTTGATAAGTGTTTGAAAATCATAAAAGTATACACAAATTTATTCCCTGATTTTCATTTTTGGTTACAAGAATTCAGTTTCTGTAAAATAAAAGCACCTATCTCTAAGATTTAACCCCGTAATAGTTCACTAATTGCTGAATTCTAAACTATCAAATTGTTAATTGGTCTTTTTATTCGTTTACTTATTGTATCTATGGATGAAATTTAAATTAGTTGATTTAGGTTTCTGTCCTTTACTGTTCGAAAAAGTAGACTATGACCTCTTGAAACTACTTATTTTTCAGTGGGATACATAAAAAATTATTTTGAATATCATATTGTATAAAGATATTGCCAAATAATTTGATTTAGGCGGTAGAATATGGGATTAAATTAGAATAAAATATAAGGAAATAAGGCATTAAATATAATTTAAAGCAGTTAAGAATTATAAAAGAAACACTACATATTTATAATGGTAAATGTTCATAGGCTTTTCTTTTTGTAATACATCTAAAAATTCATTAATTACATTGATAATAGCACGTGAAGAACACTTCTAATACCTATGTGAACATAATTTTCCAAAAGGAAAATGCAAAATCATAGTACTAAAAAAGCGAAAATAAAGAAACTTCTTTGTCCTTTTTTGGGGGGCTACATGCAAAATGAACTTTGATGAAGCAGGCAAGTACAGGACAGTTCATGTTTAAAATGCAAATAAATTGTTTTAGGGATTATAAAATATCAATTCGTTAATCACCAATTCTATTAATTTATTTTTTATATATTTACTAATCAATTAACTAGACATTTCATCTTTAAAGAAGGAGGTTTAATTACTTTCTTTAGAAATATTCCTGTAAAAATACTATTAAAAATATTATTGGAGCTTTTGGTGTTATTCGAAGTTCTGGAGATAACAATAATACCGTTGCAAAAACTGTCGCTTTAGTAAAATAATACCCCGACGTAATTAGGGTGTGTTTAATTATAAACAACACCCATTTTAATCTTTAAAAATTCAATAAAATGGGAACAAACAGGGGAATTGTATACATCGAACCTGGTGTAGTAGAAGTGCATGACATTAGCTATCCTAAACTCGCTTTGGGAGATAGAAAATGTAATCATGGAGTTATTTTAAAAGTGGTTGCTACAAATATCTGTGGTAGTGACCAACATATGGTTCGCGGCAGAACTACAGCACCTTCAGGACTTATTTTAGGTCATGAAATTACAGGAATTGTAATTGAAAAAGGAAGTGACGTGGAGTTCATGGCAATTGGGGATTTAGTTTCGGTACCTTTCAATATTGCTTGCGGTAGATGTAGAAATTGTAAAGAACAACAAACTGGAATTTGTGAAAATGTAAATGACGCAAGACCCGGTGCTGCTTATGGATATGTAGACATGGGTGGATGGCTCGGAGGACAATCTGAATACGTTATGGTACCTTATGCAGATTTCAATCTTTTGAAAATCCCTAATAAAGATGCTGCAATGGAAAAAATCCGTGACCTTACTTTATTATCAGATATTCTTCCCACTGGATATCACGGAGCTGTTACAGCTGGAGTTAAGCCCGGAGCAACAGTTTACGTAGCTGGGGCTGGACCTGTTGGTTTGGCTTGCGCTGCTTCTTGTCATTTGTTAGGTGCAGCAGTTGTAATTGTTGGTGATATGATTCCTGAACGCTTGGAACAAGCCAAAAGTTTTGGTTGTGAAACCGTTGATTTAAGAAAAGATGCAACATTAGCGGAACAAATTGAACAAGTTTTAGGGATACCTGAAGTAGATTGCACGGTAGATTGCGTTGGTTTTGAAGCTAGAGGACATGGTCTTAATGCTGAGGAAGAACCGGCCACAGTATTAAATGACGCCATGACTGTAACAAGAGCTGGTGGTGGAATTGGTATACCAGGATTATATGTTACTGGTGATCCTGGGGCAAAAACAGAAGCTGCCAAAGTTGGAAGTTTAAGTATTCGTATTGGATTAGGCTGGGCAAAATCACACCATTTTCACACAGGTCAATGCCCTGTAATGGAGTACAATCGCAACTTAATGCAGGCTATTATGCATAATAAAATAAAAATTGCAGATGCAGTAAACGTTCAAGTTATCAGTTTAGATGAAGGGCCAAAAGGATATGCTGATTTTGATAGGGGTGCCGCTAAAAAATATGTCATCAATCCTCACGGAATGATCTACTAATTTTGTGAAATCAGTAAATCCCGATTTTGTGAAATTAAAATCGGGATTTTTTTATGATAAAAATTATCAAGGACATATGATCTAGTATCGCTTCCGTTTTGGATAGTTTGATATACGTTTGACGATTTTGTAACATAACTATTCCATAATACCACAACTTGATATCTTCTTGAAAACAATCTTGTATTAATTAAAATTTTTATAAAATTAATTATTTGGTTCAATTTTAATCATGACTATAAGCAGTTGTTACCTACAAAATAATCATCAATATCTTTATTGAAAACTTCGTATCTTAAATGGATTATTTCAAGTTAAATCACATGAATTAATCTTCATATTTGACTTGACAATAATTTCACTAATAACAGTTGTCTATTTGTTTCTGAAATTCTTACTTTGTACAGCCAAATCAAAATATTTTTGACCATCTATGAAAGTTTGTATTGCAGAAAAACCTAGTGTAGCGCGTGAAATTGCAACCGTGTTAGGCGCTAATACAAAGAGAGATGGCTATTTTGAAGGAAATGGATATGCCGTTACCTATACCTTTGGTCATTTGTGCACTTTGTTTGAGCCCAATGACTATAAACCGTATTGGAAAAGTTGGGATTTGAATAATTTACCCATGTTACCAGAAAAATTTAAAACAAAAGTCGTTGACAATGCTGGTATTCAAAAACAGTTTAACATTATAAAGAGTTTATTTGACAAGGCCGATATGGTTATCAATTGCGGGGATGCAGGTCAAGAAGGGGAATTAATACAACGTTGGGTGATGAGTCAAGCGGCTTATTCTGGCGAAGTACAACGCTTGTGGATTTCTTCTTTAACAACAGAAGCGATTAGAGAAGGTTTTCAAAATTTAAAACCGGCATCAGATTATGATAATTTATATTATGCCGGTTTTTCTAGAGCGATTGGCGATTGGCTATTAGGCATGAATGCTACTCGATTATATACTGTTAAACATGGCGGTTATAAACAGATGCTCTCCGTTGGAAGAGTGCAAACACCAACACTTGCCATGGTCGTGAATCGCTTTTTAGCTATTCAAAACTTTACCCCACAACCTTACTGGGAACTGCAGACCACGTATAGAGATATTCTCTTTAGTTATGAAGAAGGTCGTTTTCTAAAAATGGAGGAAGGTCAGTTGTTGGCGAATAAAGTAAAGGAAAGTGAATTCGAAATTGTCTCAGTCACCAAAAAAAAGGGAAAAGAATATGCTCCGAAATTATTTGATTTAACCGGATTACAGGTGTATTGTAATACTAAATTCGGATTCTCTGCTGACGAAACTTTGAAAATAGTTCAGAAACTGTATGAGCAAAAAGCAGTCACATACCCTAGAGTTGACACAACATTTTTGCCAAATGATGTGTACCCTAAAATTACTGGAATACTTCAAAAATTGACGCGATACAAAGAATTTACACAAACTTTATTAGGTAAGAAAATAAAAAAGTCGTCCAAAGTTTTCAACGATAAAAAAGTAACAGATCACCATGCAATTATCCCTACAGGTATAGAAATTAATTTGCAATACAATCAGCAGCAAGTATACGATATCATTACACGTAGATTTATTGCTGTTTTTTATGATGATTGTTCTGTGGCAAATACTGCTGTGATTGGAAAAGTAGCAACGGTATCTTTTAAAACAGCTGGAAAAGAAATTCTAGAAAAAGGATGGCGTATCGTATTCGAAAAGCCCGATGCTAGTACTAAAAAAGAGTTTGGAATACTACCTAATTTTGATAAAGGAGAAAAAGGAGTACACCTTCCCTCCTTTATTGAAAAGCAAACAAAGCCTCCAAATCAATTTACAGAAGCGACGCTATTGCGCGCTATGGAAACTGCTGGAAAGCAGGTGGACGATGACGAAATGCGTGAATTGATGAAGGATAATGGTATTGGGAGACCTTCTACACGCGCCAATATCATTGAAACTTTATTTAGAAGGAAATATGTTGAAAGAAAGAAAAAGCAATTAATACCTACATCAATAGGTATAAAACTGATTGCAACGATAAAAAATGAATTGCTTAAATCCGCAGAACTCACTGGATCTTGGGAGAAACGTTTAAAGGAAATTGAAAAAGGAGAATTTAATGCTGGAACGTTTATAAAAAATATGAAGAAAATGGTTGACGATTTGGTCTATGAAGTTCGCAGTGAAAAAGTAAAAGCCAATATTTCTCATACCACCACTCAAAAAGTTAGTGTGCTAAAGAAGTCAAACGTTAGCAAAGGTATAAACGCTGAAAGATGCCCAAACTGCAAACAAGGATATATTCTTAAAGGTTCCAGTGCTTATGGATGTAGTGCTTATAAAAATGGGTGTGATTTTAAACTTCCTTTCGAATTTAGTGCAAAGAAAATCTCCGAAAAACAGTTTATGCGTTTACTTCAAAAAGGAAGTACCGTAAATTTAAAAGGATTTAAAACGAAAGAAGGAACTGTTGAAGGTCTTTTAAGATTTGATGACCATTTTAAATTGGTATTGGAACCAAAAAACAAAAAGATTCTTGCCTCTACAGGATCGACAAAGGAGTCATCCGATACTCTAATTTGTCCAAAATGCAGGAAAGGGACTGTTATAAAAGGAAAATTAGCTTTTGGTTGTGATGAGTATAAAGAAGGATGCAATTTCAAGGTGACTTTTGAACAGGTAAAGCAATTGGCTCAGGGAAAAAGTCTCACCAAGGAATTGGTCTATTCAATTTTAAAGAAGTAACATTAAAGAACTATTAATCATGGGATTAAATATTGTATTAATTGAGCCGGAAATCCCGAACAATACCGGTAATATAGGTCGACTTAGTTTAGCCTCAGGGTCTTCTTTGCATTTGGTAAAACCCTTTGGTTTTGAAATTAATGATAGCCGTTTAAAACGTGCTGGTCTCGATTATTGGCAACATTTAAATGTGGTTACCTATGAAAGTGTTGAAGATTTCTTTGAAATTAATAAGGATAAAAAAATGGCATTCTTATCAAGCCATGGAAAAAAAGAGTATTGGGATATCCCTTTTGAAAATGAGTTGTTCTTAATTTTTGGTAAAGAGTCTAAAGGTCTCGGCAGCGTTATTCTAACGAATCATTCAGATAAACTTTACAAAATTCCATTGTTTAGCGACCATGTACGAAGCCTTAATTTAGCCAACGCTGTTGGAATTGTTGTTTATGAAGGAATAAAGCAATTAAGATGACCTTTACATAACAACAATGCTTACTACTTATAGAAATCACTTCATCTTTTGGATACGCTAAAGGTACATCGTTTAATATTATAGCTTGTAAGGTAAATAGAACGCACGAAACTCTCTAACGCCCACTTCACCAAATCACTCAGTTTTAGTTGACGTCTTTGATAAGCCAAAAGTTGTTTTTAAGATATTTTTTGTAATACTTCCAATATTCTTTCGTACGTCGTATTTGAGTTGTTAATCGTTCATGTTTTATTGCTAAAAAAAGTACTGATTATCAGTGATATTGATAACTTACTTTTTTTAAATCATAATGCACGAGGAGTTCAATTAAAAATATGCTATAGGTAAATTACAGGAGTTTCAAAAACTGGTCATTGCAAATGCAAAGCATATTAAAGGATTAAAAGTTGATGATAAGATTACTAACTTTACTCTTTTCAATGCTATTGGCAAGAGTATCTCACTTAGCCAGTAATTAAAAAATGGTCCGGTAGTACTTAAATTTTACCGTGGGGAATGGTGTCCTATATGCAATTTGGATCTTAGAGAAGTTCAAAAGAATATTTTAACTATTAATAAATTGGGAGCAACAGTATTTGCAATAAGTCCACAAAGCCCTGATAATGCATTAACTGTAATGGAAAAGAACCAACTAGAATTTGAAGTGTGAAGTGATGTTAATCAAGAAGTAATAAAGGCTTTTCAATTGCAATTTGATCCTGGAGAAGATTATCACAATCGTAGAGATTTAACAAAGGTTAATGGTAATAGATCAAAATTATTACCCGTGCCTGCAACTTTCATCATTAATCAATCTTCTACGATCATAGCATCTCACGTGGAAGCAAATTATACAGAAAGAATGCGTATAGAAGAAATTATAAAAATACTAGAAAGTATTTGATTACAACGGAGCGTCATATTGCAAGCATGTATAGAAGTTGTTATCCCTTTATAAAATGCAGATAATTTATGAGGACTTTGACATAGAAGAAAGCGATAAGATTTACTTAAAACTAAAAGGTCGTGTGAGATTTTGGTGGTTAAAAGAACACACGAAGACAAACTTTTGATAAAATTGATACTTCTAACATAATTTCAAACTATTCTGTTACTTATTAAACCAATACGCCAATTTCAACGAAATGGACGAAGTTCTGCCTTCTAACGGCGGTAACATATGATTATTGGTATACACTAAAAACAAATCAGATGCTGGCTTGTAACGCCATTGAAACCTTGAATTTAAATTAAAATTTTCTGATTGCTCGTTGTATTGAAAAAGGGTTGCAAAAAACAATTTATTACTAAATGTAATATCAGATTTTGCACCAATCAACCAAAAATCCGTTGTATTCCAAGGATCGGGTAATTGAATATTATTGTAACTGACACTAGAACTCAAACTCACATAAGGTTGAAATCTATAGCCCAATTCATTTGATATACTAGTCCATGTTCCGTCTTCATAATAACTCCCAATACGAGTACCAATTTCATACGTAAACATGCTTTGCGGTTTAGATGTATAATTTAAGCGCACAGCACTCCAATGATGTTCAGAGCCCGCTGAGAGTTCTGGATTACCTGAACGCGACGGGTCAAATGGCCTTGTTAATTTCACATACTCATCTATTAAGAGAATTCTAAACATACTCCTATTTCTAAAATTAACGTTATAAATCAATAAATTAAGATAGTCTGTTTTATCCATGTTCTCATTAAAGTAAAAATTACTACTCCAACTTGGACCATGACTCAATACCTTCTTATCCTTTGGGTAAAACAAGTAGCCCAAAGAAGGATTCAATTTAATATATCCCTTTCTCGGAATAAATCCCACTTCTGCTCTATAGTCATTATCTACCCATTCTTGTTGAAATTCAAAATTCCATGTTTGACTGTTATATTCAATATTCATGGCTTGTGTAGTTCCATCTCCTTTGTTTTCAGGGTCTACTTTACTCTCTGGTGAAAAAGATTGAAAAACAAAAGCCTTACCAGTCCATAAATTATTACTAGAAGCCAGATTGTATTCTAAACCTAAATTTCTGTTATACGCTGGAAAGAGTTCTGTATACGCTTCAGAATCATCTGGGTATGTAGTAGATTCTTTATTAACAAATAATAAGCCAATGCTCGAACGACTAAAAACTCTTCTTTGCAAAGAAAGTGCTGCGAAATTTTGACTTGGCAAACCGGTGTCTTTATCATCGGCCGTTTGCATGTCCATAAGTCCTATACGCCAATCTTCATTCAAATTACCGCTAACTCGAGCCCCAGCATGAATGGGGACGTCTAAACCTATTCTTCTAGAGAAAAATGGACGAATGGATTTATATCCGTAATTGGCAAATAAATCTGCATTTTCTAAAAAGAATTGCCTCTTTTCTGGATAGAACAATTCAAATCGATCTAAATTCGCAATTTGCTGATCTACTTCTACTTGAGAAAAATCTGGATTGATAGTTAAGTCAAGATTTAAAGAGGAACTCAACGCAAATTTAATATCACCTCCGGCTTTAGTTTCGTATTCATCTTTATCAAGAGCCTCATCTCCATTCAAATTTGTCATGGCATACGGGATTACTGAAAAATTTATTCCAGTAACTGGTGGAGCTTCATCCCAAACTAAAACACCAGAATACGCCAAAGTGGATGTTGGAAATTGTCTAGGAATTGGGGTCCAACTAGATTTTTCACTTGATTTTAAATCCAATCGGCTAAAATTAATACCCCATTCTTTTACCCCTTTTTTATAACGAATCGACTTAAATGGGATCGCAATTTCAACTACCCATTTATCAGCATCTCTAATAACTTCTGAGATCCATTTACTGTCCCAGTTTAAATCAACATTATTTCCATTATACATGGTTCCATCCCATTGTGCACCCGCAGCATTTGCACCAAAGGTAAATCCGGAAGTTTGGTTGTTAAAAGGATCAATAAAAATTAAAAAATTATCGTTTTTTCCAAACGAAAAGTCACGTCGCAATGATTCTACAAAGTATTTTCCTAAAGAACTGTTGAAAAAAATAGCCGCAACATAAATATTTTTATCATCGTAGGTCATACGAATTTCAGAAGTTTCATTTGCCTTCTTACCATCTTCGGGTAACACCATAAAAAAATCTTTCGCCACGTCTGTAGTTTCCCAAACTTCTTCATCAACAACACCATCTATAACGACTGGTAAATTTGTCTTCTTAATATGCAATCGATAACTCTCATTCTTTTTCTGCGCTTGAACTGGAAATAAAAAGAAGAGGACTAATGGTACTAAAATATACTTTTTCATAGTTGAAATACAACTATATTTCTTTAAAATTTTGGTCGATTTCAAATACTTACTTATTGTTTAAAAAAATCTCTCTTACAAATATACTATTCCAATATAAATAACTGGTTCTTATCGTATAATACATCAGACTATTTCTAGAATTTATAATTTTTTACCAATCAATCGGAAAGTAATCCTTTAAAAACTTCCCACTCCAATGCTTTCCGGTGTTTATTCCATCAAACAAGGGATCCATAACTCGTGCAGCACCGTCAACAATATCGAGCGGTGGTTGAAAATCATGAACTTCTTGTTTCTTTTTAGACATTTCTGCCGGATCTTCATCAGTCACCCAACCAGTATCTACAGCATTCATAAAGATTCCTTCTTTAGCTAATTCACCAGAGGCGGTATGCGTTAACATATTCAAAGCCGCTTTGGCCATATTGGTATGTGGATGTCGTGACTCTTTAAAAAAACGATGAAACTTCCCTTCCATTGCAGAAACATTGATAATATGTTTTTGTCCGGTTTTGTCTCTTTTCATCACTTCAGAAAGTCGATTGCACAAAACAAATGGAGCTACTGAATTCACCAATTGCACTTCTACCATCTCTGTAGTTTCTACTTCTCCAAGTTTCAACCGCCAACTATTTGTTTTTCGCAGATCTACTTGTTGCAAATCGGCATCTAATTCTCCCTCAGGGAAAACTTCTTGCGTAACTAAACTGGCATCAAAACTATATGGAATTTGAGATAATTTAGCAGAAGATCGCAAGCCAATTCCAGGTTCAGGACCATGCCAACTTACAGGCATATTCTTATTTGGAGATACTCCAGGAGTTAAAACCTTTAGTTCATCTAAACAACTATTGTGATCTAACAACAAGTCTTTTGCAAATAGAGGTAACGTTTCGATAGGACGTTCTTCATTCTCCATTAAATGCGAATAAAACCCAGAAGGACGGCGTACCGTTTGCGCAGCATTATTAATAAGAATATCTAGTTTTTTATAATTCTGTTCTATAAAATTACAGAAGATCTCGACACTAGGAATATGTCTTAAATCCAGTCCGTGAATTTTTAAGCGATGTCCCCATTCCATAAAATCATCTTCCTTAGAAAATCGCAATGCAGAATCGACAGGAAATCTAGTCGTCGCAACAACCGTTGCTCCACCGCGTAATAACATCAGTGTAATATGATATCCAATTTTTAAACGAGACCCCGTAATCACAGCAACTTGCCCTTTTACATCAGCAGATTGAAAACGCTTCGCATAGTTCAAATCGCCACATGCTGTACACATTGTATCATAAAAATGATGTAACTTAGTAAATTTGGTATTACACACATAACAAGCTCTTGGCGATTCTAAATCAGCCATTTCCTTATTTGCCAAATCGGCTGCTACAAGTAATTTTGGAGCCATAAATACTGCCGATTCACGCGCGTATCTTATTCCTGTTTCCTTACGGGCATGCTTATCTCTTGCTGCTTGCTTGCGCTTTGCGTTCTTCTTAGCGTCTTTCTTTCTTCGAGCAAATTCCTCTCTACTTGGCCTTGAAAACTGACCAGAAACCTTAATTAAAGCAGTTCTTCGATCCTTCGGTATTTCAAATATTTGATCGGTATCTGCTACCAAGGTTTCTAACACGGAAATACACCTTTCTATTTCTTCTAAACTCAATATATCGGAATTACCCGACTCATCTCTACTCATTTAAATACGTTTTATCCAATATCAATTACACCTACTAATCATCGCGTTTTAAATAATACTAACTCTTACTTTTTTCCTTTTTAAACGGGTATTGTTCAATTTGGAAACCAATTCACCAGCAATAGTTGCAGGAATCGCTACAAAAGCACAATCTTGTTTTAATTCAATCAAACCTAGTTGATCTCTTGTGAGTCCCCCTTGTTTTATAAACAGTCCTGCGATATCTCCTTTTGATATTTTATCTTTTCTACCACCTGAAACAAAAAGGGTTTCCCAAAAAACCGGTTTTCTCACGGCTTGTTTAGAAATATCTTCTACAGGTACGTTTTTAATAAACTCTGGAAGTGCTTCATCCTTCCATTTTAGTACATATGCCGTCCCTTTGGCCGAAACTCTTGCTGTACGTCCGTTTCTATGAATAAATTCTTCTTTAAACATAGGCAACTGATAGTGGATTATATATTTCATCTCAGGAACATCAATACCTCTTGCTGCCAAATCTGTAGAAATCAAAAGCTGATTCGTTCCATTTCTAAATTTAATCAAAGAGCGTTCTCTATCTTTTTGCTCCATCCCACCATTAAAACAACCATGCTTAATATTCTTACTTTCTAAAAATGTGCTCAGACCCTGAATACTATCTTTTAAATTACAAAACACAATACCTTGCTCATTTCCTATATGATTCAACAAGTGCAACAGTGTATTTGATTTGTTTTTAGCAGGTGAAATCACCATTTTTATTTGAAGTTTTGAAACTAAAGTGCCTAAATAATTAATAATAGTCGGCTTTTGAAATCCTACAAAGTCCGGAATCTCTACCCCTTGTGTTGCCGATGTTAAGATACGCTTATTCAATCCCGGTAATTGACCGATAATCCCTCTCATATCATATTCAAAACCAACTTCTAAGGATTTATCGAACTCATCTAAAATCAAGGTTTTAATAGCATCTTTTGAAAATCGATCATTACTAAAATGATCTGCAATTCTTCCTGGCGTACCAATTAGTATCGCTGGTTCATGCTTTAGTTCTATCTTGTCTTTAGACATCGGTCTGCCGCCATACACCGCATTCACCTTATAACCAGATCCCATAGAACGAATGACGTGTTCAATTTGAATCGCCAATTCCCTAGAAGGTACTAATATCAAGGCTTGAATATCTTTACATTCAGGATCTAATGTTTTCAATAGTGGTAATACAAAAGCCAATGTTTTTCCAGTTCCTGTTGGAGATAACAGCATTGTATTAGCAGTTGAATCAATTGTAGAAATGGCCTCTTCTTGCATTTCATTTAACTCATAAATATTTAATTTTCGTAGTATCTCTTCTTGTCCCTTTAATTGATTTGCCATGATTTACACTATTCGCCTTTGAATTATTCTTCTAAATTAGTTCTATAAAGCTATTACGGCCGCAAAAATAGTTCTAAAATTCTGTGTACAAAGACGATTTGATATAAATAAACAATAATCGTACTTGAAATAATTTACTACAAGTATTTTTGTAAATGATTTTTAAAGTAAGATATACTGTCTGTTATACCTTGTATAATAGTTCTTTTGTGAATTTCCGTCCTTACTCTAAATAATAATATTCTAATATAGCATTGGAAAATTCCAGTAAAATAGGTTGAAAATCAATAAATCATTTAGAAGTTCGGTATAATCCCTTCGGACCTTATCCATAACTTTAATATGCTGCATCACAAAACGATTAGGCCGTTTTGCTATCCATTCCTTCGTACTCAACTTTGAAGAATAATTTACCTTGGAAACGTCTACTTTTACCAAAACAGGGTCTCACTAGTTCAAAATAATTGGATATCCAATTTCACTATTATAATCTTCCAATTCAAAAACATCTTAATCCTGCTTTTGTATCGTGCTCACCAATGATAATTACACCTTTAAATAGGTATAAAGTTGTGGGCATTACTAAACTTATTTATTTTTTTATGTTTAAAAATAATATTAATTAGAACCCTTCAAAATAGATAAAAACGCTATCATATCTCGAATTTCTCTTTTAGACATAATTGCACCCATTGGTGGCATACTCGAAGGCATGTTTTCTCTTTTTGTAATCCTAGATACATGAATTCCCATAGGCTCGGCTTGTGAAGTTTTTACAATTAATTCGTCTTTATGTTCTTCCATTAAAACATCGGCAATCACATGTACATCTGATAATGTTAATAAAACCGTACCAAAGCCAGGTGATAATCGAGCGCTTGGTTCAACGAGTGCTTGTAACAGCTCTTCTCTACTTAAATCATTTGGTATATTAGTTAACGAAGGTCTAACGGTGCCTCCTTGACCTTTCACAGAATGACATCGTACACATTGCCCCGTACTATTATTATTAAAATAGTTGTATCCCGCTCGACTATCACCACCAAAAAGTGTCTCTTTGTACGTGTCCAAAATGTTTTCTCCTTTATATAATGTGTCTAGTTTAGAAATTAATTTTTTAGACTTTGTTGCCAATATAGTCTCTTCTAAGTCTTAGGATATTTCTTTTGAAAGTTTACAGTCAAAAAGTTCATTTAATAATTTTTCCAAGACTACCGATGCTTTAGTAACAGGCATATCGCCTAATACACTTAATACCTTTTGCTGTTCTTTTATGCTTCCCTTTTTAAAAATTGGACGCACAATACTTGGAAGGCTTTCTTTAGAAATATCGAATTGATCTTATAATCCTAATGCTGCAATTCTCACTTCTCTACTTTCATCTTCCATGCCTAATTTGACAATCGTTATTGTATTCTCATATTTTAAATTTCCTAAAGTAGATAGTATAGTCGCTTTTACTTTCGAATCACTATTTGAAGACATTAGGCCTACCAAATTCTCATTGTAGCCCGAAATCATTAATTCTCCAATCATCTTGATCGTAGAAACTAAAACTTCTGTATCCTCCTCGCTTAAAAAAACATCTATAATACTTTTGCTATTACCCGTGCACTATAACGCTTAATTACGCTTCTATACCTGCCATGTAATCTGTCTAATACAGATAGGTTTGCCCATATTCCTATCGTTGCTAGCATCTCTGTCTTTAGCATAGTTGAAATATTTTTTCTATTCGCAAATGCTAGTAACATTTCTAACTCTACTTCGCCACCTATTCGAAGATTTGCATTAATCGCTCTGCACAAAAGTGGTTCATATATTTCGCTTTTTAAATATGCGAAAACTTTAGCGATAAAACGAAGTAATGTTTTCGTTGCGAATGGTTAGAAATAAAAAATCAGCCTCCAATTAAGGAGACGGTTCTTATTTTTATGGTTTGTTTGTGAAATTGCTTAGAAATAATCTTGGAGTAGATTACTTATACTCTGCTATGCGACCACATTTCTACACTAATAATAAGAGGAATATGGTACCTTTAATAAAATGAATAAAATATTGAAGATATACTTAAAACTCACTACTTTCTACCAAGTTTACGAACCGCAACCCATTGTTTCAATTTTTCTTTAGAGTCACAGGCAGGAAATCCAAGAACAGTATTACCTGCGGGCACATCTCTCAATACGCCCGATCCTGCGCCTACTACAGCACCAGAATGTATAGTTATATGATCTTTTATAGAGGCGCTTCCGCCAATAACAACTCCATCTCCTAGCGTAACTGAGCCGGCCAAACCACTACTTCCTGCCATAATACAAGAACGACCCAACACACAATTATGCGCTATCTGTACTAAATTATCTATTTTACATCCATCGCCAATAATTGTTGAACTAAACTTAGCACGATCTACACATGAGTTAGCGCCAATCTCAACAGCATTCCCTATCACAACGTTTCCAATATGCGGAATTTTAACAAGTCCTCTGCCGTCGTCACTTGGTCTATAGCCAAACCCATCTGCACCAATACTCACATTATTCTGCAGTATGCAATTCCTTCCAATAACGGTTCTTTCTCTAATAACCGTTCCAGACCAAACAACAGAACCTGCTCCAATGCTACTATCATCGAAAACAGTGACATTTGCATAAAGTATGACATCATCTCCTAAAACAACATTTTTTCCAACATAGCATCCCGCTCCTATTTTACACCTACTCCCTAGTTTAACAGACGAATCTATTGCTGCTGTCGCATGAATATCTGTTTCAAAATAGGGTGTGCTTGCTGAAAAAGCTTCTAATAAAACAGCCATGGATAAATCAGCATTCTTAACCCAAATTAAAGCGCGATTCGCTTCCGGTTTCACATCAATTCCTAAACTAACAATCGCTATAGAAGCTTTTGAGGACTCCCATTTTTTTGCGTATTTTCCATTTCCTATAAAGGTTATATCCGATTCTGAAGCTCTTTCTAATTGTTCTAATCCTTTAAGGGTTATTGCGGTATCCCCTTCAATTTTTCCATTTAATAGCGCGTTTATTTCTTGTAGTGTAAACGATTTCATGACTATATATCTTTTGTAGTGAGTATCTTATTTTTATCAGGTGTCAATATAAGTTTATTATTATCAGAAATAAAGAGGAATCTTATTTAAATGATTCTCCCTAATAATACGGCATATTTTTTTTAATTGTTTTACTTTTTCTCTGTTGATCCTAATCTTAGGAGACCGCCATATCAATAGAACACTTAGTTTAACTAAATTAAACTGGATAATTCTAATCGTTAAAGATTCGAACTTTATAAAGGACTCATAAACAATTTAAACTTTCAGTAATCACAAAAAAGACCCGCTATAAAAAATACAACAGGTCTTATTAATTTATAAAGCAGTTAAAACTACATATTCTTGATTTCCGTAACTAAATCTGTTAAAGCGGCTTTTGCATCTCCAAACAACATGGCCGTTTTAGTATTATAAAACAATTCATTTTCTATACCAGCATACCCCGCTTTCATACTACGTTTATTTACAATAATATGTTTTGCATTCTCTACATCCAATATTGGCATTCCGTAGATTGGACTCGCCGGATCGTTATGAGCTGCAGGATTCACAACATCATTTGCTCCTACGACCAATACCACATCTGCATTGCTGAATTGAGGATTGATATCATCCATTTCCATCAACATATTGTATTCAACATTCGACTCCGCCAATAGCACATTCATATGCCCTGGCATACGGCCTGCTACAGGGTGAATTGCATATTTTACATTAACACCTTTACCCGCTAACAATTCTTCTAATTCATGAATTACGTGCTGCGCTTGTGCAACAGCTAAACCATATCCTGGAACAATAATTACATTTGTTGCATAATTCATCATAATAGCAGCATCACTCGCTGTAGTTCTTGTAATAGATCCTAAGGCTTTATTAACTCCCTCAACAGGAACTACTCCGCCTCCAAAGTTTCCAAAGATTACAGAGCCCAAAGTTCTATTCATCGCCTTACACATGGCTACTGTTAAAATAATACCCGCTGCGCCCACTAATATACCTCCAACTAGCATTACCATACTGTCATACAATACGCCTGTAATTGCTGCAGCAATGCCCGTTAATGAGTTTAATAATGAAATAACCACAGGCATATCCGCACCACCAATAGGCAGTACAAACAAAATACCATAGATTAAACCTCCCGCTAGTAATGAATAGGTTATTATTGGACTTTGAACTCCTGTAAATACCGTGTATCCAGCAAAAGCAAGAATTAATATAAAAAATAAATTGTTTACCAAATTGTGCTGTGGAATTTTAACCACACTTTTTAACGACCCATTTAGTTTTCCCCAAGCAATTAAACTCCCAGAAAAGGTAATTGCTCCAATAATAATTCCCGCGATAATTGTGATTGCTTGTAAGGATTCATCTACTTGTTTGCTAAATTCTACGAATCCAATTAATGCAGCACTTGCCCCTCCAAATCCGTTAAATAATGAAACTAACTCTGGCATTTTTGTCATTTCTACTTTAATGGCAATTAACCAACCAATAATTGACCCCAACAAAATAGCAACTCCTATTAGCACATAAATAAAAGTTGGTACTTCTAAATCATGTATGAATATAGTTCCCACAATTGAAAGCCCCATACCTCCCGCTGCTATCAAGTTTCCACTTTTAGCCGTTTCTGGGTGTCCTAATTTCTTTAAGCCTACAATAAACGTTATTGTAGCAATTAGATATATAATACTTAATGCAATACTCATTATTTTTTCTTTTTAAACATGTCCAACATTCTATTGGTAACAGTAAAACCACCAACAACATTTAATATTCCTAAAACCACGGCTACAAACCCAAGAACCAAAGAAACATAATTAGAAGGATCTGAATGCAACATTACCAAAATAGCCCCTATAATTACAACCCCACTCAGAGCATTTGCTCCTGACATTAAAGGCGTATGTAAAACCGCTGGAATACTTTTGATAACTTCGATTCCTACAAATACTGACAAAATAATAATGTATATCATTTGTAGGTTACTACTTATAAATTCTAATATCTCGTTCATAAATTCTTATTTTTTACGTTGAACACCCTCTTGTACAATCAATGTTTCATCAGTGATTTCTTCTTCTAAATCCCATTTAAAATTTAAATCTTCCGTAAGATGTATAATAAAGTTATAAATATTCTTAGCATATAACTCACTTGCATTAGTTGACACACTTTCTGGTGCAATGGTAGTTCCTATGACTTTGACACCATTTACTTCCACCTTTTCGTTTATCTTACTCACTTCACAATTTCCTCCTTGAGATGCCGCCAAATCAATAATTACAGCACCGTTTTTCATTTGAAATACTTGCTCTTTAGTGATAAGCATAGGGGCTTTTTTACCTGGAATATTTGCCGTAGTAATGACTAAATCCGCTTGAAATAAAGATTTATTTACAGCCTCTTTTTGTTTTTGAACGTATTCTTCTGAAGCCTCTTTTGCATAACCGCCTTCAGATTCTTCCTTATTATCTTCCACAGAAATAAATTTGGCGCCTAATGACTCGACTTGCTCTTTAGTTTCCGTACGAATATCAGTCGCTTCTACCACTGCTCCTAATCGTTTTGCTGTGGCAATTGCTTGCAAACCCGCAACTCCTACTCCATATATTAACACACGAGATGGTGTAATTGTTCCAGCGGCTGTCATCATTAAAGGAAATATTTTCGTCATTTCATATGCCCCTAAAATAACTGCTTTATAACCCGCTAAATTATTTTGTGAACTTAGCACATCCATATCCTGTGCTCTAGAAATACGTGGCATTGCATCCATTGAAAATGCGGTTGCTCCTTTATCTGCGATTGATTTAATTAATTCTGGGCTCGACTTATGATACAACTGACTCATTAGTATATGTCGCTTATGTACCAATTTTAGATCCTCTTTATTAAATGGATTTATTTTAATAAGTACTTGAGAATCTTCAAATACTTTTTCACGATTTTGAATAGTTGCCCCTACATCTGTATAGGCTCCATTCTTATAAGAAGAATTTATTCCTGCATCTTGTTCTACCAGAATCTCAAACCCCTTTTCTATTAACTTTTTTGTTATAAAAGGAGATAATGAAACACGCTTTTCTCCGATCTGTGTTTCTTTTAATATACCTAATTTCATATTTTCGGTTGTTTTGTCATTGGACTTATTGGTTGATTTAGCAAAATTATATGAATAAAAAATTATTACTATCCTTTACCATCATGCTTCATTTATAATAATTCATAAAAAAGAAAACTAGCAGTATGCTAGTTTTACATTAAAAAATACATAAAAATATAAAGTACTATATAGCATAATTCCTATATAGCACTTCAATTTATAGTTAGTTAGTAGTTTCGTTGTTAACAAAGCTAAAGTAGTTAAAAATCATATTTAATTTAAATTTTCATTAACTTTTACAAATAGTTGAATAATATCTTGTTTTCATTAATAAAAATGTAAGAAAAGATTTCATATAGACTATATGATAATTAATAATTCAAACAACAACCTCTTAACTCGAAATAAGTGTTTTTAATAAATCTAAAATTCACTATTTATTTCTGAAATATTATTGAATATCTCCTCCAACAGATAAATTACTAACAACGCTTTGAGGAATTCTCCGATCAAAATCGTCATTATTCAAAGTATTAAAAAATGAAATAATTGACCCCATATTTTTAACCTTAATATCTATCCTTTTAATTCATGTATCTAAATCTTCATTTGAGACCAATGGGCTTTGTGAATTTCCTGAGGATATATCCTCATAAAACTCCAATACATCTTTTAATTTATTAAATTTTCCATTATGCATAGAAGGAGCCGCAAACCTCAAGTTACGCAAACTAGGAGTTCTAAAGCCATAAGTCTTTTCAAAGCCATGGTCAGATTTTTTTTAATTTAGCATTATCCGCAACACTTAATACGTGCATTTTATAGTCTAAAAACATAGGCGCATTTTGACAATTAATACATCCTGCTTTCTTGAACAATTCAAACCATTCCTTTTCTCCCATTGAAAGCACACTTTGATTACCACTTAAAAATTGATCAAATCTACAATTACTAGAAGACAATGTTCCTTCAAATGTAGCGACACTTTTTTCCAATGAGTGCTGCTGTAATTTCTGAATTGGCAGAGAACGCTTTTTTAAATAAAGTTTGTTCTCTAGAATCCTAAAACATAGGTGCATCCTTAGGATTATATTTTCCCTTTTTATTTATTCCATTATAAGCTGTATTCAATACAATATGGACATTTTTTTTACAAATGGAATCTCATTTGGTGATTTAAAGACGCGTCCATCACTGAGTCCAAAACCGTTTACACCAATGGAAATATCTTTAAATTCTGCATATCCAAAATTTGGATGATGACAAGTAGCATAGGCGACATCTCTATTACCAGCTAAAATAGGGTCATAAAAAAGTAATTTTCCCAAAGTAACCTTATCTAAGTTGCTAGGATTGTCAAGCGGCGCTAATACTTCTTTAGGTAAAGGTAAGTATATTACATTCTGTGTGATTTCTTCATCAGAAAAATCACTTTTCGGTTTTTTTCTACACAACTTATTATTGATAACATCAATAATATCCAATAGATGAATTTGAATATCATCTCCCTAGTCTCTTCATTAAATTATTGCATTTACACCTCTTTCTTTTGAACTTATTCGAATAGCGTTCTCCACGTGATATATAAATATTTTACCATCACCTACTAAATTCTCTGAGGCATTGTCGAGTATCACTTGAATTCCTTTTTCTAAATTCGCGTCACTAACAATACATATAATCATAATTCTTGTTTGCATGATCATAGATTGTTCTGTACCACGATAGCGTTCAGAAAAACTATTTTGAAGTCCTGTTCCCTTAACAGGTATAGCCGTAATACACGGGATTTCTGCATCCTTCAAACCTTTTTGAACCTCTTTTAGTTTTGAGGGTCTTATAATCGCTTCTATTTTTTTCATTGTTTATACTATTTATTAATTCGGTCACAGGGTTCATCTATAGTAGTCATTCTCGTAGTTGTCGACTTTTAGTTATGGATGTTTCATGTCTTTATTTTTTTTAAATTTATATTATTCAAAAGTAGAATAGGCCTCTACCCCAAATGAAACAGCATCAATACCTGCATTTTCCTCACTACGTGAAACTCGAACTCCAATTGTTTTCTGCATAATTTTCATAATGATAAACGTAACTAAAAACGAAAATGACCCGATAGTTAAAACTCCTATTGCCTGTGTAACTAATAAAGAAGTTCCCCCTCCAAAAAACAAACCATTTTCAGAAGCAAAGAAACCTACTGCGATAGCACCAAATAAACCATTTACTCCATGCACGGCAATGGCTCCAACAGGATCATCGATTTTAATTTTATCTATAAACAATACAGCTACATCAACCAATACACCTGCAATTGCGCCTATTATCAATGCTGAATTAGCATCCACAACATTACAACCCGCAGTTATAGCAACAAGTCCGGCAAGAACTCCATTAATAGCCATGGTTATATCAATTTGTCCGTACCTAAAATAAGTATAAACCATTGTTGAGAGACCACCTGCAGCAGATGCTAAAAACGTATTTGTTGCAACAGTTCCTATTAATTCCCAATTTCCAACGGCACTCAAGGTAGATCCTGGATTAAATCCAAACCATCCAAACCAAAGAATAAATGCACCCACGGCGGCTAAAGGCAAATTATGCCCTGGAATAGCATTGGCTTCACCATTTTTTTGATATTTCCCAATTCTTGGTCCTAAAACAATAGCAGCTGCTAAAGCTGAAAATCCTCCCATCGCATGTACAGCACCAGAACCAGCAAAATCATTAAATCCTCTCACAGCTAACCATCCATTAGGATTCCAAACCCAATTTGCAACTACAGGATACATCACAGCACAAAATATAAAAACAAAAAGTGCATAACTCCATAATTTCATGCGTTCAGCAACCGCACCTGACACAATAGATATTGCTGCTATAGCGAACCCTAATTGGATAAACCAAAATAATTTATTAGAAACTGTAAGTCCTAGCCCTAAATCTCCACTCATAATTCCAGTATCAAAGGCAAACCAACCATTAGATGCACCATAAGCAATTCCAAATCCTACAAGATAAAATGCTATACCTCCAAAAATTATATCAATCATAACTTTGGCGATGATACTCATTGCATTTTTTGCACGAACAAAGCCCGCTTCTAATAAAGCAAACCCACCTTCCATTAAGAAAATTATTGCGGCACATATAGCAACCCAAACGGTATCTATTGCACTAATAATTTCTGCTTGCTCTAAGACAACAGTCGTAACTTCTTCCATATGTTTAATTTAAAAAATAAATTTTATTTTACGTGATTTTAAAAGTTCTTGAAATCTAAAAAGACCTAAGCCTCCTTTTTTTTACGAAATCAAAGATAAAATGAAAATGACAAATAACCCATTAGAATATTTCAAAAACTAAAAGCAATCATTGTGATTTTAATATTTATAAATCAATTTTATTATATATCTTCTTTTTTGCTTGTTTAAGAAAGTAAGTTTAATAAAATTAAAAATTGATATTATAATATAATCGTTCTGTTAAAGAGTCTAACTATAAAATTATATTACTCTTTAAAAAAGTTTAAAATTAGTAATTTTTATTGATTTAAAATATTTTCAGAATCATACACAACGACTTTTTTCCAAAGTTTAGAAGACTCTTCAATAAATTGCATATGTCCTTCCTCTACTTGGTACTTGTCTTGTATTTCTTTACTCTCAAAAGTTAGAGATAAATTATAGGAGTATGTGCTATCAATCACTTCTCTATTTGTAGATGCTGGGGTTCCAAGATGCTTTGTCTTTATAAATATTGAATTGCTAATAAAATTAATCAATGAAGTTTTAAAAGTCTTTTTATCTTCTTCACTATTGGGATTCTTTAACCAGAAATATACAATATGTGCGAACTTACCTGGTATACTATTATTACTCATAATTTTTAAAATAAAAAAGGATTTAATACTTCAAATGTACTAAATCCTTTTATCTTATATATTTAATTAGCTTATAGGTTATTCACTAACCACTCTCCTACTTCACTTGTTTTATATGCCTTATTATCTCCCGCTAAATCTTCAGTTACAATACCTTCTTCCAATGATTTGTTTACAACCTCTCTAATTGCTGCTCCCTCTTGATGCAACCCAAAACCTGTTTCGAACATCATCGCAGCAGATAAAATAGTAGCCAATGGATTTGCAATATCTAAACCTGTTGCTTGCGGATAAGATCCGTGAATCGGTTCAAATAAAGAAACTTTTGACCCTACTGATGCAGATGGCATTAAACCCATAGATCCTGAAATCACAGATGCTTCATCTGTTAAAATATCTCCAAACAAATTTTCAGTAATTAAAACATCATAAGAATTTGGCCATTGTACTAGACGCATTGCAACAGCATCAACTAATTCATAAGAAACCTCAACGTCTGGATACTCTTTTTCCATAGCTTGTACCGTTTCTCTCCATAATCTAGAAGTTTCTAAAACGTTTGCTTTATCTACACAGCATAACCTTTTAGAACGTGTCATGGCCATTTCAAAACCTTTCTTTGCAAGTCTTTGCACTTCGAATCTGGAATAGACACAGTTATCAAATGCCGTTTCTCCTCCATCTCTTCTACCTTTTTCACCAAAATAGATACCACCAGTTAATTCTCTAAAAAAAACCAAGTCTGTTCCTTCAATACGTTCTCTTTTTAATGGAGATTTATCAATTAATGAAGGAAAAGTAAAGGTTGGACGAATGTTTGCAAATAACCCTAATTTTTTACGCATTTTCAACAAACCCTGCTCTGGTCGTACCGGAGCACTTGGGTCGTTATCAAATCTTGGAAGACCTATAGCTCCAAATAACACGGCGTCGGAACTAGCGCAAATCTCATGTGTTGAATCTGGATATGGATCACCCACGGCATCAATTGCTGCAGCACCTGTTAGAGCCGGCCTCCATGTGATTTCATGTCCGAATTTTTTAGCGATTGTATCGCTCACTTTTACTGCTTGATCGGTAATTTCTGGTCCAATACCATCTCCCGCTAAAAGAGCTATCTTTAATTTCATATTTTAAATTGTATAATATTCAACATTTTTTCTGTGGCTTTAATTGCAGATACTGTCTGATCTGAATCTAAACCTCTTGTTTTAAACTTCTCACCATGCTCTTTCCAAGTAATTATAGTCTCACATAATGCATCTGAATTACTCCCAGGAGGAATTCTAACTGCGTAATCGATCAAATTAGGCAATTCTACTTTTTTCTTTTTATATATTTTTCTGATAGCATTCATAAAAGCATCAAACTGACCATCACCTTGTGCATTTTCTTCAAATGTTTCTTCTTCAATGGTTAGAGAAATTGATGTTGATGGTTTTAATCCATTAGAATGTGTTAGCACATAAGAGTTTATAATAACAGTTTCTTGAATTAAGTTACTATTTAAAACATCTGAAATTATATAAGGCAAATCTTCTTTAGTTACCTTTTGTTTCTTATCTCCTAGCTCTATTATTCTCTGAGTTACTTTTTTTAAATCATCATCATTCAGATGAAGACCTAATTCTTGTAAATTCTTTTGAATGTTGGCTTTTCCAGATGATTTTCCTAGAGCATATTCACGTTTTCTTCCAAATCGCTCAGGAAGTAAATCATTAAAATAAAGATTGTTCTTGTTATCACCATCTGCATGAATACCCGCTGTTTGTGTAAAGACATTTTCTCCAACAATTGGTTTATTAACCGGAATTCTAAATCCAGAAAAAGTCTCTAACAAGGTACTAACTGAATTTAATGCTTTTTCGTTTACACCGATTTCTAGTTCAGGTATAAAGTCATTTATAACTGCAACAACACTAGCTAATGGGGCATTTCCTGCGCGCTCTCCCATTCCGTTAACCGTTAAATGTAAACCATCTGCACCCGCTTTTAATGCTTCCATTACATTAGAAACACTTAAATCGTAATCATTATGTGCATGAAAATCAAAATGCAAATTTGGATATTTTGTTTTTATTTCTAAAACAAATTTAAAAGATTCTGAAGGTGTTAATACCCCCAAAGTATCTGGTAGCATAATTCGCTTCACCGCTTGCGTTGAAAGAAATTCTAAAAATTCATAAACATAGCCCTTTGAATTTCGCATCCCATTGCTCCAATCTTCTAAATAGACATTGGTCTCAATTCCATTTTTTGCGGCCTCCGAAATAGCAGAAGCTATTTCTTTAAAGTGCTGACTAGCAGTTTTTTTAAGTTGATGCGTTAAATGATTTAATGAGCCTTTAGTCAATAAGTTTTGCACCTTTGCTCCTGTTTTAATCATCCAGTCAATAGAAACACCTTTATCAACAAAAGTTAACACTTCAATAGCATCTAAATAACCGTTTTTAGCAGCCCATTCGGTAACGTTTTTTACCGCTTGAAATTCCCCTTCTGAAACTCTTGCCGAAGCAATTTCTATACGATCAACTTTTAATTCCTCTAATAAAAGTTGGGCTATTGTTAACTTTTCTAAAGCCGAAAACGACACGCCTGAGGTTTGTTCACCATCGCGCAATGTTGTATCCATTATTTCTATTCTCTTAGTAATCATCTACTATAGAGGTGTGTTTTCTGCAAATATTCTAATGTCTTCTTTGATGTTTTGAAGATAATCAATATCATCAAATCCATTTAACATGTTTTGTTTCTTATAATTATTAATATCGAAGGACTCTTGAGAATTTGTTGAAGAAATAGTAATGCTTTGTGCAGCTAAGTCAATAACCAATTCCGTTGAAGCATCATCATAAATAGCTTTAAAGATTTCCTCAGCAAATATATCACTTACTTGAACTGGTAAAACCCCGACGTTCAAGCAGTTATTCTTAAAAATATCTGCAAAAAAACTAGAAACTACACAACGGAATCCACAATCGTAAACTGCCCAAGCAGCATGCTCTCTAGAAGAACCGGAACCAAAGTTTCTACCTCCAACTAAGATTTTACCCCTATAAAGAGGATTATTTAATACAAAATCTTCTTTTGGAGAATTATCTGGATTATACCTCCAATCGCGAAATAAGTTATCTCCAAACCCTTCTCGCTTTGTCGCTTTTAAGAAACGCGCTGGTATAATTTGATCTGTATCTACATTTTCAATTGGTAAAGGTACCGCTGTAGATGAAAGTACTGTAAATTTGTCGTAAGCCATGGCTATCTTATTATTGAATTAATGTTCTTGGATCTGTAACAACTCCTGTAACGGCTGCTGCCGCTGCAACTAGCGGACTTGCTAGCAAAGTTCTTGATCCTGGACCTTGACGTCCTTCAAAATTTCTGTTTGAGGTACTCACTGAATATTTTCCTGCAGGAACTTTGTCGTCATTCATAGCTAAACAAGCCGAACAACCTGGTTGTCTTAAAACAAATCCAGCCTCATTTAAAATATTTAAAATCCCTTCTTTTTTAATTTCTGCCTCTACAACATGTGAACCTGGTACTAACCAAACTGTAACACCGTCTGCTTTCTTTTTCCCTTTTACAATAGATGCAAAAGCTCTAAAATCTTCAATTCTACCATTGGTACAGCTTCCAACAAATACGTAATCAATTTTTTTACCAATCATTGGTTCTTTTTCAGCATAACCCATATAAGCTAATGACTTATCATACGTTGCCTTACCTCCTTCTACAGATTCCGCAGTAGGGATACTTTTTGAGATACCAATTCCCATACCCGGATTTGTTCCGTATGTAATCATTGGTTCAATATCACCAGCATTGAAGTTGAATTCTTTATCAAATTCAGCACCTTCATCTGTCTTCAACGTTTCCCAATATTTCATTGCTTTATCCCAATCTGCTCCTTTTGGAGTCATCGTACGCCCTTCAATATAATCAAAGGTTTTCTCATCTGGAGCAATCATTCCACCACGTGCGCCCATCTCAATCGATAAGTTACAAACAGTCATACGACCCTCCATAGACATGTTTTGAAAAACATCTCCAGCGTATTCTGCAAAATAACCTGTTGCACCAGAAGTTGTTAATTGTGCTATTATGTACAATCCAACATCTTTAGGCGACACTCCTTTGCTCAAAGTACCATTTACGTTGATACGCATTCTCTTTGGCTTAGTTTGCATAATACATTGTGCAGATAATACCATCTCCACTTCAGAAGTGCCAATACCAAACGCAATAGCACCAAAAGCACCATGAGTTGATGTGTGAGAATCTCCACAAACTATTGTTGCACCAGGTAATGTAATTCCGTTTTCTGGCCCTACAACGTGCACAATTCCGTTATTTCGGTGACCTAATCCCCAGTGACTAATACCATATTCATTAGAATTATCTTCTAGTGCTTTTAGCTGAATCGCAGATAACGGATCTTCTACTGGTAAATGCTGATTCAAAGTAGGTGTATTATGATCTGCTGTTGCGAATGTACGATTTGGATACATTACATCTAAATCTCTACTTTTTAATCCTAAAAATGCTACAGGACTCGTTACTTCATGAATTAAATGACGATCGATAAAGAATACATCTGGTCCGTCTTTAATCCTACGTACTACATGAGAATCCCATACCTTATCAAACAATGTTTTGCTCATATTAAAATTTATTTATCAATTTATACAATATATTTTCGCAAAGTAAATTACAAGTGCACAAATTTAAGTAAAACTCTTTTTAACAAAGAAGAATTACCCCGCTATGATACGATGTCCAACATTTTTATAGTATTACTAATTGTACCACACAAAAACAGTTTTTTACTAATAAAATCAAGAGAATCACACTAATTTTTCAATATTCAATAATACGAAGTTCAAATCCTTTTAAGCATGTTATAATAATGAATCCCAAAACACTTGAGTAATTTGGTAAATTATTACCAATTCGTATGAAAAACTTCCTCAAAAGGCCTATCCACTCTTCTATAGGTGTTAGCCCCAAAAAAGTCTCGCTGAGCTTGAATCATATTTGCCGATGATTGTTCTGGAATAAATCCTAAAAAATAATTTTATCTAGAAGAAAGCACTGGAATAGAGCAAGGTGCCGCCAAGGCTTCTCCAATGATTTTTGCATATTTAGATTTTTTTTATCTAAAACCTTAAGTATTGAAGGGTTTAAAAGCAAATGTATATCTGAATCTTTAAAGATAGTCACTAAAAATTCCATTAGTTCAGATCTAATAATACAACCATTTGTCCAAACTCTAGCGATCTCAGATAAATCTAAATTCCAATTATATTCCTGTGATGCGGCTGAAATAGCATCAAATCCAATTGTATGATTGATGATCCGAGCAGATTCATAGGCAGATTTGAGTTCACTAATAACCATGGAAACCTGCCCCTTCTCTGAAGACTTATACAATTCGGAAGCCATAACGCGCGTGTCATTCATTACTGAAATATAGCGTGCCATCACAGATTCTGCTATCGTATTTAAAGGTTTTCCTTACTCCAAGGCTGCATTCGTACTCCAACTGCTTGTCCCTTTTTGAGACGCTTGATCAAGAATCTTATCAATTAAAAAGTCTTCTCCTTCTTTCTTCTTTAGTATAGAAATGGTAATTTCTAATAGATAGCTATTGACACCCTCCTTTTTCAAATTTCGAAAATAGAAGAAATTTCACCTGGGCTTTTTCCTGAATGAAAGCGAAATAAATGATATACTTCAGCCAATAATTGCATCTCACCATATTCAATACCATTGTGAATCATTTTTACAAAGTGTCCCGCCCATCAGGCCCCAAATAAACACAGCAATCATTTCTATTTTTGTCCTTTGCTGATATCCCTTCTATAATTGAACGTATCCTATTATACCTGGACCAATAAGTCCCAAAGTTGATTTTTTTTTCATTTTAACTATAATTTTTTTTACTATTTTTTTCTGGTGATTGAGCTACTTTTATTTTTATTCCATAGGATGGGAACTCTAAAGTATTAAATTGATTCTTCACGAGTTTACCGTCAAAAAAATGTTCTTTCCTTTTATTCAAACGTTCTAAAACTATTACTATATCCTCATGTAATAGGATCTATTTCGTTTCAGAATTAGGAATAATCTGTAACATTTTTCTATATGATTCTTTTAAAGCTGAACAAGCCAAAACAGCACCCTTACAATCATTCCATTCTTTAATTTTGGTTCCTACCAATTTTAGCCAAGGCTCTCTATCTAAATCATTTAAAGGTTTTCTCTCCAACATTTTTTCAATATTCACTTTTGGATGAAAATCATCTGCATCATAAAATGGAATGACTAATTGAATAGCTAATAACTTACCTCTAGACGTTTTCCCAATTCTAGACACTCCAAACACTATATCTATCATTCTTAAAAATCAGTTTTAAATGCAATGTAAATTACGTTATCATTTTCGACGAACAACGTTTTAACAAACTCTTTAGCAATCCTAAATATTTTGTCTATATTTAAACAATATCTTAAATAACTATATATTATGAATTTAAAAGTATTAATGACAATTCGAATTATTTTCACTTTATTTCTTCTTTTTTTGGTCTCAATAAATTTTTTGGTATTATAGATCCGCCTCCGTCACCTGAAGAAGCTATGAGTTATTGGGTAGCAATTATGGCACCTAAAACTATGACCTTGGCTGCTATTTTAGAAGTAGTCGCAGGACTTTCTTTATTAGTGAACAAATATGCTGCTTTAATGATGATAATACTAATGAGTGTTTCTATAAATGCTATTCTTTATCATTTAACTCTAGACAATGCTTCAGTAATCATGGCTTTAGTTTTGATTACTTTAAATATATTTATGCTTTATGTATATAGAAATAATTATAAAGGATTGCTAAGGTAAACACTTTTTAAAATAATACTTAACCACGACAAATGTCGTGCTTATATATACCCTTTTCATTATGAATTCTATCAAACCAGAAACGTTAAGTTTCCTAAAAGATTTAAAAAAAAACAATAATAGGATCTGGTTTGCTGAACACAAGCCTCAGTTTCAAAAACTAAACGAAAAATTTATTGAATTTGCGAACGTATTGTTAGCTGAATTAAAAAATCATGATAATATTGAAACCCCTTCTGGAAAAAAAAGCGTCTATAGAATTTATAGAGATATTCGATTCTCAAAGGATAAAACGCCCTATAAAAAACATTTTAGCGGATCTTTTAAGCGAGCAACTAAAGAATTACGAGGGGGGTATTACTTCCATATAGAACCAGGAAATTCATTCATAGCCGGTGGGTTTTGGGGGCCAAGCCCTAAAGATCTATTACGCGTAAGACAGGAGATTGATATTGATGCATCAGAATTAATACAAATCATTTCGAGTATTGGCTTCAAATCAACCTTTGGCTCTTTACAAGGTGAAAAAATAAAGACAACACCTAGAGGATTTGATAAAAATCATTGCGACATTGAGTTACTACGCTATAAACAATTTCTTGTTTTGAAAAAATTTACTGATAAAGAAGTCATGGAAAAGGACTTTTATATAGCTGCTCTTCATACGTTTTTAAAAATGAGACCATTTTTAAACTACATGAGTTCTGTATTAATAACAGATGCCAACGGCACTTTTATATCAATATAATTAAGTTAAAATCTTTAAAAGACAGGAAGACTATCTTTTGATTAAAGTTATTCGAAATATTAAAGAAACTTTTTAAATATTAAGTAAGCAACCCAAGGCATAAAAATAAAGTTACGAACAACAAACCCAATATTAAACTTTTTCTAAAACCCATCTCAATGAATTTAATAATTATAGAGCAATATCACTCTATTTCTTTGGGGTTCAATTTACGGATTTTACATGCCGATTAAGGCTTGTTTAATAAAATAAGTTAATAAATTTGAAAATAACAAATCACTTAACTGATACTTATCAATTTTCTTAAAAAAGTTAAATAACTACTGTTGAACATGTTAAATTCAATCCTTCTATCTAGTTTCAAAAATATTCTATAATTATTATTAAAATATTTATTATTATTAATCCGTGATAATTAATCGGGATCAAGGCCAAAAGTTGAGGGGAATGGTTTGAACTTTGCGGTTTATATTTTAAACAGAATAATTTTGCTTCGGTTAATTTTAAAGATCAAAATTTTACCTATAAATATTTTTCTATTCGTGTGAAACAAGTTTAGTTACATGTTACTCGTTTAAGATGGCTAAGCGAAACCATGAGTAAAGTTATCTCCAGAGATTGGGGATTAGCGACAAAAGAACCAAAGCCAAAAATCCTAAATATTATTTCAACGATATCCTGATCTGAAAAAGTGATATAATTTATTGCAAAACCTATCTAAGATCTTAGAAATCACTGCGAGTAAAACTGTTGGCGTTTCTAACTTAGTAAAATAGTATAAGGACGTGAAACAAGCTGGAGTTAAATCATTTGGCTCAAGAGCCAGAAAAATGTCCCGCCATTATAAAATTATTTTGAACTACTTTGATTCTCGTAGCACAAATGTTTCGGCTGAATCGTTTGACACCAAAACAAATGCCTTGAGAAAACAATTTAGAAGAGGTTGGAATACCCTTTTCTTCCTCTTTTTGACTATAAATGTTATTCCTTGAATAATTAATTCTTGCAAATTTTGGTCTTGACCCATTAATTATTAATATAATTAACTACATTTGCAATGTTTAAATTTAAAAATAAATCTACTAACAAGACCTATAGTTTATTGACAGAAGAATCTTCAGTTGATAGACGATTTATTAAATAATACAGTCGTAATAAACAAAACTTGAATAGTTACTACCGTTGTGGGGACGACTTAAAATCTATTTAAGCTTATTACGACTGTTCTTTTTTAGGTTAAATCCAAACATGCTATCATCGTGGGAACGACGTTTTAATAATTTTATGCTTTTTGTTTTCATATAAATTTCCTTATAAACCAATCTTAATCTTATAACTATAAAGATTAACTTCTTTCCTTTTTATTATTATCTTTCAAAATCAGTAACTATCG